>OIZL01000856.1_pt1 | contig 19653 bp, 21 predicted proteins | sample 1588541 | NCBI WGS metagenome assembly OIZL01 (sample SAMN03283285) | human gut metagenome | biome: human-associated habitat; material: feces | host: Homo sapiens | place: Peru | collected 2012 | reverse complement strand
CAATACCTAATCCAGTAGTATTAAATGGTTTAAAGTTTAAAGAAAAACTAACAGAGAAAATACTCCAAAAATATATAGATGAAAATCCAGTTGAATTATGTGATGCACTTGGAGAAGGATATACCTACGTAAAAAGTCAGTATAAAATTAAAATAGGAAATAATTATAACTATATTGATGTCTTATTGTTTAATTACATATCTAATTCTTTTGTAGTAGTAGAACTAAAAATAACAGAACTAAAGAAAGAACATATTGGTCAAATACAAACATATATGAATTACATAGATATAGAATTAAAGAAAGATTATCACAATAAAACTAATGGTATAATTCTGTGTAGACAAGATAATAAATGGTTAATAAAATATATAAATAGTGAAGAAATAAGAATAAAAAGGTTTATAACAAGTGATGAAAATATTTGTGAATATTTAGGAGAAAGAAATGAACTATTATGATGAAATAAAAAATATATTAGTAGATAATATAATTGGAAGAAAAGTAAGAGAATATAAAAGTAATCAAAAAGATTTAGAAGGATACTATAATGTAGGAAAATTACTTATAGAAGCCCAAGGCGGAGAAGCAAGAGCTAAATATGGTAATCAGCTTATCAAAGAATATTCTGAGAGATTAACGAGTGAACTTGGAAAAGGATATACACCAACCAGATTAAAATATATGAGAGAATTTTACTTGTTAATCAAAAAAAGTCCGACACTGTCGGACCAATTTAGAAGTATTAATATAACTTGGTCAAACATATGCTAAATATTAAGTTTAAAAGATGAAAAGGAGATAGAGTATTACTTAAATATTTCAAATAAATTTAATTTATCTACAAGAGATTTAAGAAAAAAATAAATCTGCAAACAGAATTAGTTTGTAATTAATAAACCTATTAAAAACACATAAAATAACAAAACATGTACATAATAAAATTACTAAGGGTTTACTGTCAATTGAATTTATAGTATAATTGTGTTGTGATTTATGATGAAAAAAGAAGTAAAAAAGAATAATAGAAAAAATATTAAAAAGAGTAATAAAATATTTGATATCTTAATTAAAATATTAAATTTTATAAAAAATAACAGAAGAGTAATATATATGTGTGTTCCTTTTCTTTTAATGGATTTGTTTACAAGAGGATTAGGACATAAAATTGGATTCTATAAGATATATAGATTAGTTCCAAATTTATTTACGCTTATATGGATTTTATTTATAGTTGGTGTATCAATTAGTTTTAAGAAAAGTATAGGTAAAAAATTGTATTTATTTTTCTTTATCTTATCATTTGGACTATTTATTACTAACAATGTTTATTATAGTATGACAGATACATTTTTTGATTTTTCACTTGTCTTACTAGCGGGTGAAGGATCTTCATATATTAAAGATGCTTTACTAACATGTAATATATGGGTTTATGTATTAAGTGCATTAACGTTAATAGTCTTTATCTTTGCTTATAAAAATTACCCTAATAATGAAAGGAACAATTATAAAAGTTTAATAATTACATTGATTGTCTTTATCATACTGCATACATTAACACCTTTTTTATTAGGCAAAAAGAATGATGAATTAACATGGTCAACATGGAAAAATCCAAGAAATATATATATTAGTTTTAACGATAATAATAAAAGTATGAGAATAAGTGGACTTTATGAGTATAGTATAAGAAATTTTTATATAACATTTATAAAGCCAAAAAAAACAGATAATGAAGAAGAGTTAACCTTTTTAGAAGATGTTTACAAAACAGAAGTAGAAAGAAAAACTGATTCTTACACAGGATTATTAAAAGATAAAAATTTAATTATACTACAATTAGAAGGAGTAGATGAATGGTTATTAAATGAAAATGATACTCCAAATCTATATAAATTAATGAATAATAGTATAAACTTTACAAACCATTATTCATATTATAATGGTGGGGGAAGTACATTTAATTCAGAATTTGCTGTCAACACAGGATTTATCACACCTTTAAGTTATACTCAAAATGCATATTCATTTAGTAAAAATGATTTTCCATATACATTAGCCAAACTATTTAAATCATTAGGGTATTCAGTAAATGCTTTTCATATGAATACAAGTGAATTTTATTCAAGAGGAGCCAATTATAAAAACTGGGGATATGACAATTATTATGGTTTAGTAGATATGTATGATTATAAAAATAAAGAATATGAATTAGATAGAGAAATGATATTAAATGAAGATTTTAGTAACAAAATGTTTGAAAACGAAAAGTTTGTTGATTATATAATTACATACTCTTCTCATTTACCTTTCAGTACATCTTCTGGTGTATGCAAAAAACTTGTTACCTTAGATGCATTAGAAACTCTAGGTGTAGAAGAACTACCAAAAGATTATGTATTACCAACTTTAACAGAGGAAGAATGTGCTAGAAGACAGGTAAAAGAAACAGATTACATGGTAGAACTTTTATTACAAAAATTAGAAGATAATGAACTAATGGACAATACAGCAATTGTAGTGTTTACTGATCATTACCTATATACTTTAAGTGATCAAACAATATTAGATAAATATAAAGATACAAGTAATAATTTAATAAATCATACACCTTTTTATATATATAACAATGGTGAAACAAAAAAAACAATAAAAGATGTAACATCTCAATTAAATATATTACCAACAATATTGAATTTATTTGATATAGAATATAATCCAAATTATTATATTGGAGAAAATGCATTGTCAAATGATTATAATGGACTAGTTTTCTTTAGTGATTATAGTTGGTATGATGGTAATGTATATGTAAGTGGGGGAGAAGTTGTCAATAATGGCAAGATAAGTGATGAAGACTTAGAAATGATGAATTATTATGTGAATTATCTTGAAAGAAAAAATGATCTAACTTTAAAATGTGATTATTTTAAAAAAATAAAGAAGAATACTACTAATTAGTAGTTTTTTCTATTTTAAAGTGATAAACTTTACTAGGAGTGTTTTATAATATGACAAAAGAAAATGTTTATGAATTTATAAAAAGTAAAAATATATGGTATTTAATTGAAGAACATAAAAGTGTGTTTAATATGGATGAATTAAAAAATATTAATTTAAAATATCCAGAATATGATGCTAAAAATATTTTTCTAACTGATGATAAAAAGAGTAAGTATTATTTAATAAGTTTAAAAAATGATAAGAAAGTTGATATAAAAGAATTTAAAAATAAATATAATACTAGACATTTGAGTTTTGCTAGAGAAAATGATTTAAAAGAAATATTAGGATTAACACCAGGCTCTGTTACATTGCTTGGCATATTAAATGATAGTGAAAGAAAAGTTAGTGTATATATTGATAAGTATTTTCTAAAAGGAAAAGGTATTATTGGAGTACATCCACTTAAGAATGATGCAACTGTATGGTTAAAAACAAATGACTTAATTAATATTTTAAAAGAACATGGTAATGAAGTAAATATAATTGAAATATAAGTTGTTAATCTAATGCTAATTATGATGAAAAGCAAGTATTAAATAATTTTAAAGAACATGATGATAATTCTTCATTATTAATTGGTAATTTAAAAGGATCAGATATAATTAAAATTAGAAAATAGTTGGAATATTAACCAACTTTTTTTCATTATGTTCGTATAATTTATGTAAATGAATATAATTTAAAGAGTGGTGTTTATGAATAAAAAAATATTAATTATTTATGCTACTTATGGTTCAGGACATAAAACAGTGGCTAATTACTTGTATGAAAGTTTAAAAAAAGAATATAATGTTAAAATAATAGATATACTTGATTATGATAATATTCTAGGTAAAATAAGTAAAAATCTATTTGAATTAAATTTCAAACATAAGGGAAGTTTAATATTTAGTTTATTGTATAATATATTTGATCATAAAATTACTACATTACCATATAAACCAATTACTAAAAGCATACTTAACAATAAAAAATTAAAAGAAGAAATAGTTAATTTTAATCCAGATTTGATTATATGTACACATTTTTTTGGTATAACTATGTCATCACTATATAAAGATAAAAAACTAATAAATTCTAAATTAATAAGTATTATTACAGATTATGTATCTCATGAACTATGGGAAAAAGATATAAATAATATAGATGCTTTGATAGTTGGTAATAATTTAGTAAAAGATTCCTTAATTAAAAAGGGTATAAGTAAAGATAAAATATATCCTTATGGAATACCTTTATCCTTTGAATTTTCTAATGTTTTAAATAAAGATTTAATTAAAAATAAGTATAAAGTAAACAATGGCAAAAAGACAATACTTTTCTTTGCTGGCGGATCTATAGGAAGTGATTTTTCTTATAGTTATTTTAAAAAATTAGTAAAAAATAAATTTGATGCTAATATAATTTTTGTATGTGGAAAAAATGAGAAACTAAAAAACAAATGTAATAACTTTATAGAACTAAATAACTATAAAAATGTAAGAGTTTTGGGTTTTTCTAATGAAGTAAACAATTTGTTAAACATAAGTGACTTTGTTATAACTAAGCCTGGTGGAATTAGTATAACTGAATGTTTAGAGATGAAAAAACCTATGATATTAATTCCTGGGAATGGTGGACAAGAAATATATAATGCATTATTTGTATCATTAAATGGATATGGAACAATTGCAAAAACCCCTGAAAAATTAATTAAAACAGTAGATACATATTTAAATAAAACTATATTAAAAAAGATGATAAAAAACTTGAATAACTACCAAAATAATAATTCAATTAAAAAAATATTGAATTTAGTAAAAAAATGTTTGACAAACAAAAATGCTTGTAATACAATATATAACCAAGGAGAAAAAAATCCTAAATAGACCTAAAGTTACATAAAATTAAAATTTATTGATTAAAATGCCAAAATTAAGTGAAATTTTAATTGACAAAATTTAGAATTGTGATATTATATTGTCTTACAAAAAAGGTTTAGGGTTTAATTTCAAAATTAATTTTATTCAAGGGGGATTTATGGATAAGAAAGATTTAAAGAAAATAAAACGAAAAGAGTTACTAGAAATAATGCTTGAACAGGCTAAAAGAATAAAAGAACTGGAAACAGAGTTAGAAAAAGTAACAAAAGAGTTAGAAAATAAAAAAGTTAAAATTAAAGAATCAGGTTCAATTGCTGAAGCTTCATTAAAATTAAATAATATATTTGCGGATGCACAAGAAGCTATAGATCAATATTTTGCAAATGTTAAAGAAAATTGTAAGAAATTGGAAAACACTATTAAAAAGGAAGCTTTAGAGGAAAAGAAGAAAATATTAGCTGAAACTGAAGAAAAATGTAAGAAAAAAGAAGAGGCTTTAGAAGAAAAATATAAGAAGTTGATGAGTGGGGTTACAGAAAGTTCTAAAGTAGTAGTTAAAGTTAGTCCTAAAGCAAAAAGTAAAATAGCAACAACAAAGAAAACAGCGACTAAGAAAGCAACTACAAAAAAGGATAAATAATGAATAAAATAAGGGGATTATTTAAGAAAAAAGCTAAAAAGAAACTAACTTATAAAGATATAGAAATTGAGACTATAGAAAATGAGATACATAGAGAAAACTATAAACATAGCTTTGGTAATTTATTAAAAAGTTCTATTTATGTATTAATCATTATATTAGCAGTAGCGGTTATAGTAGCGTCTTTATTAATGCCAGTTATTGAAATTACTGATTCAAGTATGAAACCACTTTTAAATGATAATGACATAGCACTTACTTTTAAAACTAATAAAATTAAAAATGGAGATGTTATTGCTTTCTATCATGGAAATAAAATATTAGTAAAAAGAGTAATAGGGGTATCAGGTGATTGGATAAATATTAGTCAAGAAGGATATGTATATGTTAATGGTAATAAGTTAGAAGAAAGTTATGTAAAAGAATTTATAAAAGGGGAAACTGATGAAGAATTTCCTATACAAGTAGGAGAAAAAAGTGTATATGTTTTAAGTGATGAAAGAGATATACTAACTGATTCTAGGAATGAAGAAATAGGGCAAATAAAAAGTGATGATGTAATAGGAAAAGTTGTTATTCGTATTTGGCCTATTAAACAAATAAAGATAATTAAATAATAAATAATATTTTTCAGGGGGATTTTATGAAAAAGATTAAAAAAATTACAAGTATGTTGATGTTACTTTTAACTTGTTTGAATCCATTTATTAATCTATTTGCTTTAACTAATAAAAGTCAAATAGTAGAAGATGGAGGTAGCAAGGAAGTTAAATCTGATGGTATTAAAATAAGTAAAAATATATACTCATCAGACTTAGAAAATTATTTTGATATCGTTTTAGAAGTTCAAACTAAACAAAAAGCTGTTGATCCAGATTTAGCCGTTGTAATTGTTATGGATATATCAAATACTATGACAGAAGCATTAGGCGATTCAACTAGGTTAAAAGAAGCTAGAAAGGCAAGCAATGAATTTATTGATTTGTTTGCAAATCGTTCAGAAGAAAATAAAAACATAGATAGAAAACTTGGATTTGTCGCTTTCAACACAAGTGCTCATGAAATTATTAAATTGGGTAATTGTGATAATAGTAATAAAAAACAACTTAAAGAAGATATAGGAAAAAAAATAAATGATGAAATGAAAGAAACTGATCCAAACGGTTCAAGATATACAGAAAGATTTACAAACATAGAAGCTGGTCTGCAAATGGCAAAAGATATGCTAGATAAATCTTCGGCTAGTAAAAAGTATATTGTATTCTTATCTGATGGTTTTCCAACAACATATATAAAAGACGGTTATACAGGATATAATCCTTATACTGAAGGCGGATTTTACGACAGTGTAAAAAAAGCAAGCCTTCCATATGGAACAAGTTATAGTGATCAATCAGCAATTAAAGCAAGAGAAAAAGCAACAGAGGTTAAAGCAAGTGGAATTGGTATATACTCTGTTGGAGTTGGAATCGGTGGACAGACAATTCAAAAATTTATAGATCAGACCAATGGAAAAAAATGGTCAGTTGTAGATAGAACATCTGAGACATACGAAATTGGTTCAGCTCAAAGTGCAGATAGTTATAGAAATTGGCTAAAAAATAGCATTGGTTCGGGTTATTATTATGATGTTGAAAGCACCGGAGGAATAAGTAATGCTTTTGAAGACATTTTTAAACAAATAATGATTTTATCAGAAGCAACTTGGGTTACAGAAGATCCAATGAATTCTAGCACTCAACCTAAAACAATTGAATTTGTAGGTATGTATGGAGAAAAAGATATTCTTTCTGATGAAGTAGTTCCATCAAGTAAATATCCAAATAAAGCTTCATTTGATTTAAAAACAGATAAATTAAACTGGGATTTAAAAAAATCAACACCTATTAAAAAAGGCGATACTTACGTTTATACTTTAAAATATAGAGTAAGGTTGAAGACTGAATTAGAAGAGTTTGCTGAAAACAAAGCTTATAAAACAAATGGTATTACTACATTAAATTATACTGTTAAAGAGAACAATAAATCTAGAGACGGAAAACTTGAATTTCCAATACCACAAGTAAAAGGACATCTAGGAAAAATAGAATTTAACAAATTATCAAGTTATTTAAATAAATCACTTAGTGGAGTTGAATTTGAAATAAAACATGATCCAACTTGTGAATGTATGAATGAAAGAAAACATATAAGTGATGACTTCTCAATGACTAGTACATCCAATAGTGAAGGTAAAGTAATATTTGATAAAATACCTTCTGGTCATAAATACATACTTCATGAAATAAAAACAGATGAATATCATGACTTGGATGAAACAGAATACAAATTTGAAGTATCTTACGGAAATACAACTCCTGACTTTAAAGATAAAGAAATAATAAATCATCATAAAACTAAGAACTTAACTATTGAAAAAGTAGTTGAAGGAGTAAGTTATAATAAATCATTTAAATTTGAAATAAATGCTAAATATAAAGATGAAAATATAAATGGAAAATTTATAGCAACTATTAATAACAAAGAGGAAGAAGTAGAATTTATAGATGGTAAATTAGAAATTAGTTTAAAAGATAAAGATGAAATAACTATAAAAGGTTTACCTTATGAAATGAAGTTTACTATTAAAGAATTAGATTCTGAAGGATTTATTGTTAAATATAAGATAAACTCTTCAAAAGTAATTTATTCAAATAGTACAGAAGAGATTACCCTTGATAATGATGTCAATATATTATTTACTAATATATCAGGGTATCAGTTACCAGCGACTGGAAGTGCTGGAATGTTAATTTTGTTAATAATAGGTTCATTATTAATGGTGACTCCTGTTATTTATATAATAAAAAATGCTTTAGAAGAAAAGGCTGACTATTAAAGCATTAAAATAAAGGAAGGAAATATATGAAAAACATTAAAAAATTATTAAGCGTTTTATTCTTATTAGTTGTATCATTCACACAAGTATTAAGAGTAAATGCTGCAGGAACTGGTACTATTACAGTTAATAAAGCAATAGTTGGTGAAACATATTCTATCTATAGAATATTAGATCTAGAAACATACGATAAAGCAAATAATCATTATATTTATCGCGCTAATAATGATTGGAAAGCATTCGTTGATGATGCTAATCTTGGTGGTAAATATCTAGAAGCAAAAAATGAAAATGGTGATACATACTATGTATGGAAAGAAAATGCTAATGTAGTAGAATTCACTAAAGAAGCAATGAAATATGCAGAAGACAATAATAAAACAGCTACTGCTAGTCAAGTTGCTACAACTACTACAGTAAAATTTGAAAATTTAGATTTAGGTTATTACCTAGTAAAATCTTCAGTTGGTGCATTATTACACTTGGATACAACTGATCCAAATGGTGTTGTAAATGAAAAGAATACTGTTAAACCTGATATTAAAAAGGAAGTTAAAGAAGACTCAACTGGTTCATATGGTTCAGTAAACGATGCTCAAATCGGAGATACTGTAGAATTCCAAACAACTGTAACCGTTGGTGCTGGATATACTAGTTATGTTGTATACGATATAATGAGTAATGGTTTAACTTTAAATGCAAATTCAATCGAAGCATATATTGGAACTGATAAAGTTGATGCTTCTAATTATACAATAAGTACTACAACAACAGGTTATACATTTGTATTAACATTCAAAGATGAATTTATTGCAAAACAACCTAAAGGTACAAATATTGTAATCAAATATTCAGCTGTTTTAAATGAAAAAGCTGTAATTGAAGGTGCTGGAAACGATAACAAGACTAAATTAACTTGGAATGATGGAACAACAGATGAAAAGAAAACAACTACTTATGCTTATGTATTTGAATTAGTAAAAACTGATAAAGATAAAAATGAATTAAGTGGTGCTGAATTCAAATTATATGACAAAGATGGTAATGAAGTTAAAGTTGTATTAAAAGATGAAGCAAATAACACTTATCGTGTAGCAGTTGAAGGTGAAACTGGTGTAACAATTAAAGCTGGTAAAGCTATAATTGAAGGACTAGATGCAGATACTTATTACTTAGAAGAAGTAGTAGCACCTGTTGGTTTCAATAAATTAACTAGCAAAGTAAAAGTTATTGTAACTAAAATAAGTGCTAATAATACTTTTGAAAGAACAAGTATTGATGTAGTAAACTACACAGGTAAAGAATTACCAGAAACTGGTAGTACTGGAACAACTTTATTTGTAACATTTGGTTCAATCTTAGTATTAGGTTTTGGTCTATTACTAGTAACTAAATTAAGAGCATATAAAGAAAATATATAATAATAAATATAGTCAGCAATGATTTATAGTTTAGGAAGAGTTAATTCTCTTCCTAAATATAAAATAATAAAGGGGAAAAGGTGGTAAATGTATTATGAAAAAGCGTAAAACAACAATTATTATGACATTATTTTTTTTCATAGGACTTTTAACGCTTTTATATCCTACATTAAGTAATTACTACAATGAAAAAATGCAAGTAAAAACAATATATAATTATGAAAATATATTGAATGAAACTGATAAAATAGATTTTGATAAGTTAAAAAGTGATGCACAGGAATATAATGAAAAATTAGCTAGTTTAAAAGAGCCATTACTAACTTATGATACTTTAACTAATTATAAAGAATTATTAAATGTTAATAATGATGGTATGATAGGATACATAACTATAGATAAAATAAAAGTAGAATTACCTATATATCATGGTACTAGCAATGAAGTGTTAAATTCAAGTGTAGGACATTTAGAAGGTTCATCACTACCAATTGGTGGATTAGGAACTCATAGTGTATTGTCAGCCCACAGAGGTCTTCCGTCTTCTAAATTATTCACAGACTTAGATAAATTAGACATAGGTGATACATTTAAAATAACTGTTTTAGATGAAACATTAACCTATGAAATAGATAAAATTACAATAGTAAAACCATCAGATAGAAGTGAATTGAAAATAAATAGTGATGAAGATTATATAACTCTTCTTACCTGTACACCTTATGGAATAAATACTCATAGATTATTAGTAAGGGGTAAAAGAATAGAAGGACCTATCAAAAAAACTTATATCACAACTGAAGCATTTAAAATAAATAAACTCATAGTAATACCTTTAGTTTCTTTACCAATAATACTATTACTTATGATTATCTTATTAATAAAACCAGTTAAGAAAATAAATATTAAAAAATATGAAGAGTTTATTTATCCAAATGGAAAATCCAAAGGAGGCAAAGTATGAAAAAATTAAGTATTTTATTATTAATGTTATTTATGTTTAATACTAAACTTTATGCTAATACAGTAGATTTTGACAAAAAAGGTAGCATTGAAATAACTTTATTAGAAAAACAAGAAAATACTAAAATAGATGGTGCTGAAATAACTATCTATAAAGTTGCTAATGCTACTGAAGAAAATTATAACTTAGCATTTGAGTATGTTAATGAATTATCTAATTGTAATGTATCTTTAAAAGAATTAGATACTGATAATATTAGTGAAGAAATAAATAAATGCATGAATGATTCTGTTAAAGGAGTGAGTTTAACTACTGTAAATGGTAAAGTTAAATTTGAAGATTTAGATTTAGGTTTATATTTAGTTAAACAAACAAATAAAGTAGAGGGTTATAGCGTAATATCTCCATATTTAGTTATGATACCAAGAGTTATAAATAATAAATGGACTTATGATATAACTTCCAAGCCTAAAACAGATATAATAAGAGTAATAGACATAAATGTAAAAAAAGTATGGAATACTACAACTACTAATATAAATTCAATAGCGAACTTACCTGAATATATTGAAATAGAATTATCTAAAGATAATGAAGTAATTGATAGAATTAAATTAAATAGTTCTAATAATTGGGAATATACTTGGAAAGATATTGAAAAAAGTGATATGTATTCTGTTAAAGAGATAAATGTACCAAAAGGATATACAGTTACTTATCAAAAAGAAGATAATTCATTTATAGTAACTAATACAACAAGTTTAGTACAAACAGGTAATATGCCATGGCTAGTAGAATTAATTGGTAGTTTAGGTATAATATTTATAGTTATTTCAATAGTATATAGTAAAATAAAAGATGAACAAAACTGCTAAAAGATTTTTAATAGTTGGTGTAATTCTTATAATAATAGCTTTATTACTTGGCGTATATTTTGAATGGGAAGAAATATATTCTAAAAGAAAAAGTAATGAGGCAATGAAAATAATATTAGAAGAAACCAAAGAAAATAAAACTAATGATACTATTGATATAGATGGTACTCAATATATTGGATATTTAAGCATACCAAGTTTAGAATTAAACTTACCGGTTACTAAAGAATATTCATATGCATCATTAAATAAAGCACCATCTGTATACTATGGTTCTATATTAAATAATAATTTAGTAATATGTGGGCATTCATATAAGTCTCACTTTGGAAATCTATATAAATTAAAAAAAGGGGATACAATAACTATAACAGATGTAAATAATAATAAGTATACTTATCAAGTTGAATTAATTGAAACATTATCATCAACTGATGTAAAAGAAATGATAGAAAGTGATTTTGATTTAACTATATATACTTGTACTAAAGATGGTTTAAAAAGAGTAACAGTAAGATGTAATAAAATTTAAAGTAATCCAAATGGATTATTTTTCTTTACAAATAATTTTTATAATTTATAATAAAGTGTAAAGGAGAAATTTATGAAAGAAAATGAAGGAGTTCTAAAAATTAAAACAGAAGTTAAAAATAATTGTGTTAATTATGATTATTTTGGATTATGCAGTGTAAAAGATTGCATTAATTGTGAAAATGCAGTACATAGATTTATTTATTCTAATGGAAGACAAACTGGTGATAATGAATATCATAAAAAAGGTGTGTCTGAAGAAAAATACTTAATTGAATTTTTTGATAAAATACCTACTAGAGTAGAATTAGAAAGTTATCTCTTGAATCCTAAAAGTGATTATAAAATTACTAGATTAAGTGATGGTGTTGTTTTAAAACATAACAATAAAGAATTTGAAGAAATGAATAAAACTTATAAAGAAATAAGAAAAAAACAAGAAGAATCATATAAAAGATGTGTATTAAAACACCAAAAATAATGAAATTAATAATGAATAATTAAACTTTACAAATAAATTTTATAATTTTATAATATAATTTAAGGGAGGCGATTTATGAAAGAAAACGAAGGAATTTTAAAAATAAAAAGAATGGTAAATGATACTTGTATTAGCTATGAAGGAGAAAATCAAGTTTCTTCTTGTATTAAATGTAATAATGCAGTATATAGATTCATTTATTCCAATGGAAGACAAACAGGAGATGACACATATTACAAAAAAGGTATAAAAGAAGAAAAATATCTTATTGAATTTTTTGATAAAGTACCTACTAGGGTAGAATTAGAAAAGTATCTTTTAGACAAAAAAAGTAATTATAGAATAACTAGATTAAAAGATAATAAGGTTATTAGATTAAGTACTGATGAAAAGAATATGTTAGAATCTCATTATGATCAAATGAAAATTAAACAAGAAGAATCTTATAGAGAATACTTAGCAAAAGTAGAAGAAGCAAAAATTAGAAAAAAATCATTATAATAATGGAGAAACAATGAATAAAAGAAATAATGAGAAAGAAGTAAATGAACTAATAGATAATTTAGTTGATGAATTTATTAATTTGAGAAAAGAACTTAATATGACACAAATGGAAATGAGTGAAAATAGTGGAGTTTGTAGGGAAATGATAGCTGTATTAGAAAGTAGATACAAAGTTCCAAATGTAAGAACGCTTGTTAAAATGCTTGAACCATTTGGTTATACTATAGGAATAAAGAAAATAAAAGATGAATAGACTTTGATTTAACAGAGTCTATTTTCTTTACACTATTAGTGTTAACCATTATAATTATTATTTAATATAAATAAAAAAACTAGTATACTTATATTAAAGGTAGGTGTTTTATGAAAAAAGTATTAGGTTTTATACTAGTATTATGTATTATTGTATCAGGTATTTTTGTTTATAAGAAATATTTTAGTAGTGATAATATATATAAAGAAGAAAAGAAAGAAGAAAAAAAGTTAAAAATTATTGATGAATCTAGTAATTCTAGGGCAATTGCTGTTATGATAAACAATAATCATCAAGCATGGCCACATGCAGGTTTAGATAAATCATACATAAATTATGAAATAATCGCAGAAGGTGGTATTACAAGAATAATGGCTTTGTATAAAGACCAAAAAGATGTAGAAAAAATAGGTTCTGTTAGAAGTAGTAGACCATACTTTTTAGATTATGTACTTGAAAATGATGCTATATATATCCATTGGGGAGGAAGTAATGATGCATATAATGATATAAGTTCTTTAGGTATAGACCATATTGATGGAATGGATTATGAAGGAAAATATTTCTTTAGAGATAAAAGTTTAGATAAAGCATATGAACATACAGGTTTTACTAAAATGAGTATGATAAATGATGGAATAAAAAACCTTAATATAAAAACAACAACTAATAAAAGAAATTTACTTAACTATAGTGTGGATGAAATTAATTTTAATGATAAAGAAAATGCTATTAAAGCAGATGAAGTAGTAATACCTTATTCAAGTTACCACACAACTAGTTATAAATATGATGAAACAAATAAAGTATATCTAAGGTATATGGCTGATACGCCACATGTTGATAGTATAACTAATAATCAATATACAGCTAAAAACATAATAACATATAAATTAGAAAACTATAGTTATGATAGTTATGGAAGACAAAAATTAGAAAATATAGGTAGTGGAGAAGGATATTATATTACAAATGGATATGCTGTACCAATAACATGGAAAAAAGATACAAGAGCATCTCAAACTAGATATTACTATGCAAATACAGAAGAGGAAATTAAACTTAATGATGGAAATACTTGGATTCAAATAGAACCAGATAACAAATATTTAGACATAATTAGTAATAATGTAGAAAATGCTGAATAAAATTATATTGAAAAAAACATTATTGTTTGATAAAATAATGTTATAGTAAGGAGGATGTAAAATGGAAAGTGTGATAAATTTTTTAGCTGACTATTATATATGGTTTTTTGTAGCAGCTGGAGTTTTATGTTTTGCATTAGTAGGATTTATAATTGAATCTAAGAAGAAAGATAAAAATACATTTAAAGGAGAAAGTATAAGTACAAATGAACAACCTGTTCCTAGTACACCTGTGGAAAATGCTATGCCAACTGAAACAGCTAGTGTTACTAATGAACCACAACCAGAATTAGCAGAAACTGTTCAACCAACACCAGCAGAACCTATTAGTGCACATTTAGAGACACCTGAAACGCCTGAAAATGCGGTAACAGAAGATACTATGGAAATAAATGACATTCCACTAAAAGAAGAAGAAAAAACTCCAATAGAATTTTATAGTGAATCAACTGGAATAAATAATAATGAGGTAACACCAATATCAAAAACACCAAATGAACAACCTGCTGTAGAAATGATTAATGAAAACACAAATACACAACCACAACAAAGTGAAAACATAGAAACATTAAACATTTTTGATGATATAAAATAGATGTAAACTTAACACAAAAAAATAAAAAGATATAGTAAATATATCTTTTTTATATTATAATTGATATATACATTAGGAGGGACAATTATGAATTTGTCACAAATATTTAATATATTTACAAAGGTATTAGATATTGCAATATTATGGTTTGTAATATACTATTTATTAAAATATATTAAGAAAAATATAAAATTAACGTTAATATTTAAAGGATTAATAATAGTAGTACTACTAAAATTACTAAGTGATTGGTTAAATCTTAATACAGTAGGAGTATTACTAGAATATGTAATAGAATGGGCACCTCTAGCACTTATTGTAATATTTCAACCAGAAATTAGAAATGTTCTTGAAAACTTAGGTAGAAGTCAATTACTTGGAAGACATAAAGTACTAACTGTTGATGAAAGAGAAAAGGTAGTTTATGAAATAATGCAAGCAGTTGAATATCTAAAAAGAAATAGAATTGGTGCATTAATAGTTGTAGAAAGAGACTATAGTTTAAATCAATATATAGAACAAGCACATAAATTATATGCTGACTTAAGTAGCGAATTATTGATTAGTATATTCTTTCCAAATAATCCTTTACACGATGGAGCAGTAATAATTCAAGGAGATAGAATAACATGTGCTGGTAGTGTACTTCCAACAAGCATGAATACAACAATATCTAAAAGACTTGGAACACGTCATCGTGCATGTTTAGGAATAGCTGAAGTAAGTGATGCAATAAGTATTTGTGTTAGTGAAGAAACTGGAAGAGTATCAATAGCTATGGATAATGAACTAAACTATAACCTAACATTGGATGATGCAAGAATGCTATTAATCGAAGGATTACAACCTAAGAAAGAAACATTCTTTGATGCAGATGAAAAACTAGAAGAAGAGGAGGTGGACTCTCTTGAAAAAGACGGAGAAAACTAACTTTATAAAAAAAATCTTTGGTGGTATATATAAATTTTTTGATAAAATAATATTAACACCAATAAGCAAAGTAGCATATTTTATAAAAGACAAATTTACATTTAAAAGTGGTATAATAGATAAAATCTTAAATAAACCAACTGTACTTTTGTACCTATCATTATTTATAGCCTTATTATTCTTCTTTGCAGTAGATAAAAAGGTAATTGGAATAAATAATACCAAAGCAGTTGTACTTAAAAATCAAAAAGTAAATGTTGAATATAATGAGGAAGCATATGTGGTGGAAGGATTACCTGATACAGTAGACATAATACTAATGGGTAGAAGCGGAGATCTATACTTAGCAGAACAAAGAGGAGATCATGAGGTAAGTTTGGATTTAACAAACTATGATGTAGGAACTCATAAAGTAAAACTAGAATATAATAAACCAATAAATACATTAAATTATAAACTAGATCCTAGTAGTCTAACTGTAGTAATATACCCTAAAGTAAGTGAAACAAGAAGTGTATCAATAGATTTAATAAATACTGATAAATTAAGTGAAACTCTAGTAGTAAGTAATGTATTACTAGACAAAAATGACGTAATAATTAAAAGTTATAAAGAAAAACTAGAAACAGTAGCAAATGTTAAAGCAATAGTAGATGTAAATGCATTAAATGCTAAAGAAAGTGGAACATATACATTAGAAGGTGTTAAACTTATTGCTTATGATGAAACTGGTAAAGAAATGAAAGATATAGAAATAGTACCAGGTACAGTAACTGCAACTGTAACAATAACTAGTCCTAGTAAAACAGTACCACTAAAAGTAGTACCTAAAGGAGAAGTAAGAAGTGGTTCTGCAATAAGTAGTATAACTAGTAGTGTAACAAATGTAACTGTATATGCAGATGAATCAATTCTAGCAGACTTAAATTTCATAGAAGTAGAAATAGATGTAACAAACTTAAGCGAAGATAAAGTATATCAAAAAGTAATAAATAAACCTGCAGGAAGTAGAAGTATAAGTGATACATCTGTAACAATAACTGTAACAATGGAACAAGAAACAAGTAAAGACTTTGATAACATAAGTATTGAAACTGAAAACTTAGATCCTAAATTTATTGCACAAGGTGCTAGTCAAAATGATGCTAATGTAACAGTAACAGTAAAAGGAGTTAAAAGTTTACTTGATAGTTTAGAAACAACTAATATTAAAGCATACATTGACTTAAAAGAAATAACTGAACCAGGTACATATTCTGTTCCAGTATATGTAACAGGTACAGACTTAAAATTAACATATACAAGTAAAGTTAAAAGCATAAATATAATTGTTTCAAATAAATAGAATGTGAATTTCTCACATTCTTTTATTTTTTCTACTTTCTAGCAGTATTTTCAAAAGGTGTAATAAGTAGTCCAATATTAATAATACCTGCTAATCCAACGAAGGTATAAACTACTTTAGTAAATAAAGTATCTACACCAAACAATGCCTCAACTAAGTTAAAATTAAATAGACCTACTAAACCCCAGTTTAAAGCACCTATAATAATTAAACCTAATGCTATCTTTTGTAATGTTTGCATAATACCTCCTTATGTTAATTAGTTTAATCAAATTTATAAAAATTATTCATATTTGGAATAATGACATAACAAAAGAGTATAATTAACTAGAAATAATTAAAGGAGGGTTATTTTGAAAAAGATATTAATAATTGTATTTTCTTTACTATTACTGGTAGGTTGTGGTAAAAAGAAAGAAGAAGATGTAATAAAAGAATTTGAAAATAAAGTTACATCTGTAAAAAATTACCATTTAACTGGAGATATGGAAATAATAAATAATGAAGATAAGTATAACTATACAGTTGATGTAACATATAAAAAAGGTAATTATTATAAAGTATCTCTAATAAATAAAGAAAATAGCCATGAGCAGATAATACTAAAAAATGAAGATGGAGTATATGTAGTCACCCCTTCACTTAATAAAAGCTTTAAATTTCAAAGTGAATGGCCTACTAATAGCAGTCAATCTTATATATTAGAAACTATATTAAATGATGTACTAAATGATAGTGAGAGAACTACAGAAGTAAAAAAAGATACATATATAATAAAAAGTAAAGTAAATTATCCAAATAATAGTGATTTGAAAGAACAATTGATAACACTAGATAAAGAATATTTACCTAATAAAGTAGAAGTTAAAAATAGTAAAGGTATTACTTCTATAAAAATGATTATAACTAAAATAGATACTAAGACTAATTATGAAAAAGATTACTTTTCTTTAAAATCTAGTATTTGTGAGAATTGTGCTAAAGAAACAGAAACTACTGCTAGTTTAGATAATATTGTTTATCCTATGTATCTTCCATCTGGGACAACTTATAGTGGAGAAGAAGTAGTAGATAATAATGGTAGTGAAAGGGTAATACTTTCTTATACTGGAGTGAAACCTTTTATATTAGTTGAAGAAAATGCTAAATCTAAGGAAAAACATGAAACAACATTAGTTAGTGGAGAAGTGGTACAATATGGACCAGTATTAGGTATAATTACTGAAACAAGTTTAAATTGGAATAGTGATGGAAAAGAATATTATATAATTGGTGAATCTCTTTCTAATGAAGAACTTTTACAAATAGCTTCTAGTACTGCTACTGTAGCATTAACTAAATAAACGGATTATTCCGTTTTTTATTTGACATTTTTTAATTAAAGTAAAGAATATTTCTTTAAAAACAATAAATAATGTGGTATGATTATTATGAGGTTGATAATAATGGCAAAAAGACAAAAAACAAAAAGAATTAGAAAAGATAGAAATATAACTACAGAAGAAAATAATGTTAAGTCATTTTTAGTATCAGTAATTGTTATCTTAGGGGCTTTGGGAATAATATATTTATTTACAATATTAGCTAAAAATAATGGATTATTTGATGCAGGGTATAATAAACCTGAATTGACTACACCAAGTATAAGTTATGAGAACATTACTGGTGGAACTGTATTTGATAGAGATGAAGATGAATACTATGTATTATTAGTAAATACTAAATCTCATGAATATATAAATTTAAGTAGTATAGTTTCATCATATGAAGATAAGGATGAACATTTACCAGTATATATAGTTGATCTTAATAATTCATTTAATAAGTATATTGTTAGTGAAGAAGATAATGAAAGTGCTCAAGCATCTGATGAACTTAAAGTTAAAGAATATGCTTTAATTAAAATAGATAATAATAGGAATGTAAAATATCTAAATAATGTTGAAGATATAGAAAATGAATTAGATTAGTATTGATAAGATAAAAGATAAATGGTAAAATTAAAACATAAAATATAAAGGAGTAATTAAACTATGAGAGAAATAATTTTCTTCGAATTAAGTACCAAACTTGGTACAGAAATCGGGGGGGGTTAAAGGTAAATAACTCTCATAGTTTTTTCGTGAAATTAAGTTCATAGGCACAAGTCTATGGATTTTTTGTGGTGGTGAAAGATATGAAAAATAAAAAGTATATTATGTATTTGGTAGTAAGTAT
>OIZL01000853.1_pt1 | contig 19668 bp, 16 predicted proteins | sample 1588541 | NCBI WGS metagenome assembly OIZL01 (sample SAMN03283285) | human gut metagenome | biome: human-associated habitat; material: feces | host: Homo sapiens | place: Peru | collected 2012 | reverse complement strand
GTATATCTTTATAGAGAAAAAAGCTCGTATGTGGTGATAAGCCAGCAAGAATTTACGAAGGAAATTCTTGGCGATTTGGTTGCCGGACCAAATCGAGTATGAGTGATAGAAAAAGGCTTGTATGTGGTGGTGTGCCAGCAAGAATTTACGAAGGAAATTCTTGGCGATTTGGTCGCCGGACCAAATCGTATTTAAGAAAATGTTTACTTGTGAAGCGGCAGTGTATATATTATGATGGAAATATCACAAGGAAGAAGGGAAGGAATTCCATATGAAGGATGACAGAACAATTGACATAGAGGAAAAGGACACGAAAAACTGGGATTTCTGCGAGATCCGGGACGCGAAGGAGCAGACAGAACAGCTCAGGGAAAAGCACCGGGAAGAGCAGGAAGGCGTGAAGGCGGCAGAGGAACCCGCGCAGGAGCCGGAACAGGAAGCGGAAGATACGGAGCTGGTCATGGCGGAGGATGCCGGAACGCAGGACAGTGAGGAAGATACGGACGACGACGGCGGAGATTATGAGGATGTGTGCTTTATCTGCCGCAGACCGGAGAGCAAGGCGGGGAAGATGTATAAGCTGCCGAACCATATCTGCATCTGCGAGGATTGTATGCACAAGACCATGGACACCGTCAGCCAGTTCGACTATCAGGGTATGCTGAATTACCCGGATATGACGGATCTGAACAACGGCAAGGGCTTTCCGAATATCAGCTTCGTAAATCTCGCGGATCTGCAAGGGGACGGTGGGATACCGAACAAGCAGAAGCTCAAAAAGAAAAAGAAAAAAAGCGGCAAGCCGGAGATCGATATCCATAACATTATGCCGCCCCACAAGATCAAGGAAAAGCTGGATGAGTACGTGGTGGGACAGGAGCATGCCAAAAAGGTGATGTCTGTGGCGGTCTACAACCACTACAAGAGAGTGGCAACAGACACGATGGACGAGATCGAGATCGAGAAGTCCAATATGCTGATGATCGGACCGACCGGCTGCGGTAAGACATATCTGGTCAAGACGCTGGCAAAACTTCTGGATGTGCCGCTTGCCATAGCGGACGCGACCTCGCTGACAGAGGCCGGCTATATCGGAGACGATATCGAGAGCGTGGTTTCGAAGCTGCTCGCGGCGGCGGACAATGATGTGGAGCGCGCGGAGCGGGGCATTATCTTTATCGATGAGATCGACAAGATCGCCAAGAAGAGAAACACGAACGCCAGGGATGTGAGCGGCGAGTCGGTGCAGCAGGGGATGCTCAAGCTCCTGGAGGGAGCGGAGGTCGAGGTTCCGGTCGGCGCAAATTCCAAGAATGCGATGGTGCCGCTGGCAACGGTGAATACGAGAAATATCCTCTTTATCTGCGGCGGCGCGTTCCCGGATCTGGAAGAGATCATCAAACAGAGACTGAATAAGAGCACGTCGATCGGCTACAACGCCGAACTGCGCGATAAATATGACAAAGAGAAGAATATTTTAAGCCGTGTGACCGTGGAGGATATCCGTAAATTCGGTATGATCCCGGAGTTTATCGGGCGACTGCCGATCATTTTCACCCTGGATGGGCTTTCCAAGGAGATGCTGGTCAAGATCCTGAGCGAGCCGCGCAACGCGATCCTCAAGCAGTACCAGAAGCTGCTGGAGCTGGATGAGGTACAGCTTACCTTCGACCAGGGAGCGCTGGAGGCGATCGCGGAGAAGGCGATGGAGAAGGACACCGGAGCCAGAGCGCTTCGGGCGATCATTGAGGATTTCATGCTGGATATCATGTACGAGGTGCCGAAGGACGACAACATCGGCAGAGTGACCATCACCCGCGAGTATATCGAGGGAACCGGAGGACCGATCATCGATATCCGCAGCAGCAGCGCGGAGAACCCGGCAAGACTGCGGGAGATAAGGGCTGAGGAACAGACGGCGGAGTTTACGGACGGCGAAGAAACGAAATGACGGACGGCGCATAACATAAGATAAGAGTTACCGGGCAGAAGGGTGCAGTCAATGACCTGTAAAGAGAGAATCTTATCGAATGAATATGCCGATTTTATCACCGATTATATCAATGGAACACAGATTGAAGGAGGAGAGCCGCTGGACTTCTGCTATCATGCGATCGACAGCGGCATTGGAATATCGAGCGTGCGGCGCAGTCAGATCCCGCCGATGTCCATTGCCTATTATGGCTATTCCACGATACCGTGTCTGTACGGGCTGATGCAGTTTAATCCGATGGGCTTTAACCCGGAACCGCTTGCGAGCACGGGAAGCATCCGCGTACAGAACCCGCCCCTTTCTCTGAAGGGAAAAGGGGTGATCCTCGGTTTTGTAGACACCGGGATCCGTTATCAGATGGATGTATTCCGGAATCAGGACGGATCGAGCCGGATCATGTCGATCTGGGATCAGACCATTCAGACGGGGGAACCGCCGGAGGGTTTTCTCTATGGCACGGAATACACCAGGGCGCAGATCAACGAGGCGCTTGCGGCAGAGGATCCACTGTCTGTCGTGCCTTCCACGGACACGAATGGGCACGGGACGCAGATGGCTTCGGTCGCGGCCGGCAGTATCCTGAACGACGGGCTTGTTTTCCGTGGGGCGGCGCCGGAGGCAGACATCGCCGTCGTGAAGCTCAAGGGGGCGAAGCAGTACCTGCGGGACTACTATCTGGTCGCGGACGAGGCAGAGGCGTATCAGGAAAATGATATTATGGAAGCGGTCAGCTATCTACAGCGGATGGCGATCGCGTTCAGCCGCCCGGTGGTCATTGTTCTGGGGTTGGGAACCAACCTCGGCAGCCACGACGGCACTTCGCCGCTGGCTTCCTATCTGGACTATGTTGCGAGGAGGAGAAGCCGTGCGATCGTGGTGTGCGGCGGAAACGAGGGCGCGACGGCGCACCATTATGCCGGAGTGATCCCTGACAGTGTGGAGATCCGCGTGGCGGAGCGCATGAAGGGCTTCTGCATGGAGCTGTGGGGCAGTCTGCCCAATTCCTATGCGGTGACGATCCGTTCACCTGGCGGAGAAGTCTCGTCGGAGTTTGATTTTCGCAGCGGCATGGATCAGCAGGTATCCTTTATCTTTGAGCAGACCAGGGTTACGGTCAGTATTGTTCTGGTGGATGAAAAGGCAGGCGAGGAGCTGATCTTTCTGCGCTTCGACAACCCCACGCAGGGGATCTGGACGGTGCAGGTGAATCCGGCAGACCGCAGGCAGCTTGTGACGGGGACCTATCATATATGGCTTCCGATTGAGGAGTTTCTGGAGAAGAGCGTGACTTTTCTGGCGCCGGATCCGAACGTCACCCTCACGGAGCCTGCCAACGCCGAGCACGTTATCACCATATCGGCGTACAACAGCGACAAGGACAGCTGGTATCCGGAGTCCAGCCGGGGCTACACGCGCGACATGAATATCAAGCCGGATCTGGCGGCACCCGGCGTCCGTGTGCCGGCGGCGCTGGGAGAGGCAACCGGATCGAGCATTGCGGCGGCGATGGCGGCAGGCTGCGTGGCGCAGTTCATGGAATGGGCGGTCGTGGACGGAAATGCGCCGGTGCTGGAGAGCCGGACGATCCGGAGCTATCTGATCCGGGGCGCCGACCGGGACGAAAGCATCAGTTACCCGGACAGACGCTGGGGATTTGGAACCATCAATATCAATGGAACGTTTGAGACGCTTGCGCGATTATAACGTTTGATAAGAGAGGAATACCGATGAAGATCATAGGATATGGAGACATTGCAGGAGGCGTGTTTCTGCTGGATTATTTTCTGAAAAACCATATTGAGAAAAACAAGACGGAGGGCGAGACGGAGAGCATCTGCGGCGGCAGGCTTCTGTTGCGCAAATATCACAACAAGGGCGCATTTCTGGATCTCGGAGAGAAAAAGAGCAGCGTGGTGGCGATCCTCTCGGTGGCGCTCACCCTTATGGCAACGGTCGTGTTCCTTTTGACATTCACGTTCAGGGGTGGCAGGATGCTGAAGCTCGGGCTGTCGCTTTTGCTGGGCGGCGCTTACAGCAATACCTACGACAGGCTGCGGCGCAAATACGTGGTAGATTATGTGAGCTTTCCTGTGAAAAATAAAAAAATCAGAGGTATTGTATTCAATATCTCTGATTTCTGTATCATGGCAGGAGCCATGCTTATGGTACTATCACAGTGCCGTTCTTGCCCTTGATGGCGTCGGCTGCGGCGTCAAGAGAGGTGATCAGCACGCGCCCGGCAGGATCCTGCTCCAGATAGGCGATTGCGGCTTCGATCTTGGGAAGCATGGTTCCCTTCTCGAACTGCCCCTCTTCTATATATTTTCTGGCTTCGGCGACATTCATCTGCCGGATCTCTGCCTGATCTTCTTTTCCATAATTCTGATACACTACCGGAACTCCGGTCAGGATGATGAGCTCGTCGGCCTGCAGGTCGGCAGCCAGCTTTCCGGCGATCGCGTCCTTTTCGATCACGGCGGAGGCGCCTTTCAGAATATGATTCTGCTCAATGACCGGAATACCGCCGCCGCCGCAGGCGATCACGACCTGATCGGCGTCTGCCAGCGTGCGGATCGTCTCGATCTCAACAATATCGATAGGCTTGGGCGCTGCCACGACACGGCGGAATCCCTTGCCGGGTTCTTCGACTACATAATTTCCCTTTTTCACTTCCATCTCGGCATCCTCGGCGGACATGTAACGGCCGATCACCTTTGTGGGCTCATAGAAGGCTTCGTCGTAGGGATCGACAGTCACCTGCGTCAGGATTGTGCTGACAGGCTTTGAAAGACCTCTTCCAAGAAGCTCCGAGCGGAGGGCGTTCTGGATATCGTATCCGACATAACCCTGACTCATTGCGGAACATACGCACATCGGAGCGGGCGTATAGTCGATATATACTCTGCGCAGCTCGGTCATCGCCTTGTGGATCATGCTCACCTGCGGGCCGTTGCTGTGCGTGATGGTTAATTGATAGTTTGCCTCGATCAGATCTGCCAGCGCCTTTGCGGTAACCTTCACGGCGTCCCACTGTTCCATGGTTGTGTAGCCAAGGGCTTCATGGCCGAGAGAGACGACAGCTTTCTTTTTATTCATAATATCTGAGCCTCCATTTCCAATAGCCTGACAGAAAACGGTGGTCTGTCCTCGTCAGTAGATAGTTTCAGTATACCAAAACCAGAGGGTTTTGTATAGTTGCGAAATGCCTCGCAGGTGGAAAAATCTAACAGTTCAGACGGAGGTACGGGAATGCCCTAAATTTATAGATGTTTATTCGGATTGTATACAAATTTTCTGCAAAATTAACGAAAATTACGAAAAAAGTTTGACAGTTAGACAAAGCACACTTATAATTAGGAATGTGGGAATGGCTGGTTAATCGGTTTCGCAAGGCGAAATGCGGAGAATACAGCCAGAAGAAGGATAAGACAACGTAGGATCGACAGAATATTTGGGGTGACAGAACCAAAGGGGGATGTAACTGACAAGGTGCAGTAAGAATAAGAGGTGATTACTACGAACAGCAAAAAGATCATAAAACATATGTCAATGGAACAGATCCGGGCGGTTATGGAGATTTTACAGGGGTCGGCAGATTCCTATTTTTTCATTTTTGATCTGGATGCAGATGTCTATATCATAGCGGAAAAGACGGTAGAGCGATTCCCGTTTGAGTCTGTTACTGTATGCAATGCGAGAGAGAGTCTGAAAAAGGTCATTCATCCCTCGGACTATGAGATGGTGATGAAGGATACGGAGGAGTGCGCCTCCGGGATAAAGAATGGACGAGAGCTGGAGTACCGGTGGATGGACCGCAACAACAAGGTGGTCTGGATCGGAAGCCGCGGAAGTGTGATCATGGGAAGCGACGGACACCGGATCCTTGTGGGCAGAGTGACGGATCTTGGAAGAAAATCCCAGGCGGACAACCTGACGGGACTGCGTAAGTCGGAGCGGCTGTGCATGGATGTAGAAGGACTCATGCGGGATAAACCGGGAACCATCCGCTATATCATGCGGCTTGGCATAGATAATTTTAAGGAGATCAACGAAAAAGAAGGCATGGAGGCGGGCAACGAGGTTCTTCTGGAGCTTGCCGGAGATATAGAGGAAGTCGTCGGCGATAAGGTAGACGTGTACCGTCTTGTGGCGGACGAGTTTATGATCGTGGATGCAACCGATTCCAAGGATGAGCCGGAGCAGGTCTATGAACGGATCCGCGCGCGCATTACGCGGACAGTGCGGGAGAAGGAGTACAGCTGCTTCTACACGGTGTCGGCGGGCGTTATGAAGAAGGACATCGAAGGCCGGAGCAGCAAGGAGATCCTGCAACGGACCGAGTTTGCGCTGGATGAGGCGAAGCGGAACGGCAGAAACCAGATGCAGGAGTTTGACGAGGAAGCCTACAACGAATATCTGCGCAGGCTGAGCATCCGGAGAGCGATGCGAAAGTCGGTAAACCAGCAGTATGAAGGGTTTGAGGTGTACTATCAGCCGATCGTTTCGACAACGGACGGCTTTCAGCTGATCGGGGCAGAGGCGCTCCTCAGGTGGAAAAATGAAGAGTTCGGCAACGTGTCACCGGCGGTCTTTATTCCCATTTTGGAGGAAAGCGGTCTGATCATCCCGGTGGGACGGTATGTGATGCGCAAGGCGGCGGAAACCTGTAAGAAATGGCAGGCGGTGATCCCGAATTTCCATGTAAATGTAAATCTGTCCTATGTGCAGATCCATAAGAGCGACCTGATGCAGGATGTGGACAAGTGCATCGAAGAGGTGGGACTTGCACCGGAGAGCCTTGTTCTGGAGCTGACGGAGAGCGGTTATATCGAAATGGATTTCCGGATCAAGGAGTTGTTCAAGGATCTCAAGGACAAGCGGATCGATCTGGCGCTGGACGATTTCGGCACCGGGTATTCCAATATGCGTTACCTCAAGGAGATCGAGGCAAAAACGGTAAAGATCGACCGTACCTTTGTGGTACAGGCGCTCAAGAACGATTACGATTACAACCTCATCTGTCATATCATCGATATGGTACATAGCCTTGGTTCGTCCGTCTGCATGGAGGGAATCGAGGAGAAGGAAGAGCTGAATAAGATGATGAAGACCAAACCGGATATGATCCAGGGTTACTATTTCGGAAAACCTTCGCCGGAAGATATCTTTGAACGGGATTTTTTACAGAAAGAAGGTTTTGTCGGGTAGAACGGCACAGAATATTTTGAGAATGCAAAGAGAAACTTCCACTGCGGAGGTTTCTCTTTTTACGTGTGCGCCTTGCGTCACACGTTTCTAATGGATGAAAGTCCCTAATCCGCCATGGTAGTGAGAAGGATACAGCCAAGACAAAGTAAACCAGTGGTTGCAAACACTGGTGAAGGGCTGAACTTTAGGAGACACAAGCGATCAGTGACTTTCCTCTCGTCGTGTATTTTTCCGGCGCCAGCCGGGCGTCTTTACCCTAGGAGTGGGTCGTATAGGAATATACGGGTGTGCTCTGCGGCAGATTTTCCCGGATCCGGATATCTACGTCGACGTAGTGATATTCGGTGGAGGGAAGTTCGCCTGCCGTGAGGTAGGAAAACAGCAGGGAGAGCGGCTTGTGTCCCTGGATATAGGGTTGTTGGCAGATGGTTGCGTTGATCAGTCCGCTTTCCATATATTCTCTGGTCGTCTCGACCATATCGTTCGCGATGATCGTCATATCCTTTCCGCGTCCTGCGTCGAGCACAGCACGGCAGCCGCCATAGACGCCGCCGGCGGTAAAGTAGAGCGCGTTGATCTCCGGGTGCGCATGCAGCAGGCTGGTCGTCTGACTGTAGCTTTCGTCCTCATCATCCCGGTTTGTGATCGTTCCGGCGATGGATATGTTCGGATAGGAACGGATCACGCTGCGGAATCCGGCGATCCGCTCGGTGTGGCAGAGGATATCCTGGGAACCGGATATGATCCCGACCGCGACTGTCCCGCGTGTCATCAGGTGCATCAGTCCGGCGGCTGTCTCCCCGGAGCGATAGAAGTTACTGCCGACATAGGCGATCCTCCGGGAACTGACGATATCGGTATTCAGCGTGACAACCGGGATTCCCTGCTCGTAGAGCGTATCGATCCGGGAGCGCACGGCGCTGTCGTTGTAGGGTGAGATGGCAAGCCCGTTGATCCCCTGGGCGAGCATATCGTCGATCGCCTCAAGCTGCTGGGAGAGACTGTACTGGGTCTGACGGATCAGAACGCTGCAGTTGTAACCTTCCAGCTCGGCGGCTTTGTCCTTTACACCGGTCAGAACATCGTCGTAGAAGGGATTGCCCTTTCCGAGCAGGATCACCCCCAGTTTGAGGTTCTTTTTCTGGGCGGCAAGGACGATGCCGGCCTTGTTCGGTTTGTAGTCCAGTGTCTGTATGATCTCAAGTATTTTCTGTTCTGTCTGTGGGTTGACTGCGCCCCGGTGGTTCAGGACCCGGTCTACCGTTCCCCGGGACACGCCGGCCAGGGCTGCGATTTCTTTGATGGTTGCCATAGCTTTCTCCATATTTGTGTGCTTTACACCGTGCGTCTGTGATACGGATCAGGAAAATTCTGTACTTAGGTTAGCACATGCGATAGGACAAGTCAATTTGAGAATTGTCAGAATTTGTTATGTGTGCAATATGGGAAATAATACAAATTACTTGTGAGCAATGCTTAAAAAAGTGGAATTTCACAATTAAAAAACATAGAAATTGTACAATTCTACGAATTTGAAAAGAGGACTTGATTTTCCGGGAAGGGCATACTATTATAAAATTAACGTGCACGTGCACGGTGACAAACCCGCAGCGTGCAGGCGCATAGGTAAGCGGGACAATGTTCCAGAACAAAAACAGGCGCAAAGAACGTGCGCAGAACTGGAGGATAATATGCTGTATATTGGTGTAGATTTGGGAACGTCCGCCGTCAAGCTGCTCCTGATGGAGGGGAACGGAAAGATCGTAAATATCGTATCGAAGGAATATCCGCTGTATTTCCCGCATCCCGGCTGGTCGGAGCAGAAGCCGGAGGACTGGTATGAGAAAAGCATCGAAGGGATCAAGGAGCTGATCCGGGATGTTGACAAGAGCCAGATCGCAGGCATCAGCTTTGGCGGGCAGATGCACGGACTGGTAATATTGGACGAGAAGGACGAGGTGATCCGTCCGGCGATCCTTTGGAACGATGGAAGGACCACGCAGGAGTGCGATTATCTGAACAATGTGATCGGTAAGGATAAGCTGTCGCAGTACACGGCGAACATTTCCTTCACCGGTTTTACGGCGCCCAAGATCCTGTGGGTAAAAAATAAAGAGCCGGAGAACTTTGCAAGGATCCGCAAGATCATGCTTCCAAAGGATTATATAGCTTATAAGCTGACCGGCGTGCACTGCACGGATGTGTCGGATGCGTCGGGAATGCTTCTGTTCGATGTGAAGAACCGCTGCTGGTCGAAGGAGATGTGCGAGATCTGCGGCGTGAAGGAAGAACAGCTTGCCAGGATCTACGAGAGCTACGAGACGGTCGGAACGGTGCTGCCGGAGATCGCGAAAGAGCTCGGGATTCCGGAGAATGTAAAGGTGGCAGCAGGCGGCGGCGACAATGCGGCGGCGGCAGTCGGCACGGGAACCGTGGGAGACGGAATGTGCAACATTTCGCTTGGAACGAGCGGAACGATCTTTATCTCCTCTGAAAAGTTCGGAGTGGACAAAAACAACGCGCTGCACGCTTTTGCACACGCAGACGGACATTATCATCTGATGGGATGTATGCTCAGCGCAGCGTCCTGCAATAAATGGTGGATGGATGAGATCATCGGCACAAAGGACTATGCGGCGGAGCAGAAAGAGATCACAGAGGAAAAGCTGGGCGGGAATCACGTATATTTCCTGCCGTATCTGATGGGGGAGCGCTCCCCGCACAACGATCCCAACGCGAGAGGAACGTTCATCGGAATGACCATGGACACGACCAGGGCGGATATGACACAGGCGGTACTGGAAGGCGTTGCCTTTGCACTCAGGGATTCGCTGGAGGTGGCAAGATCGCTCGGAATCCACATCGAGAGAACGAAGATCTGCGGTGGTGGAGCCAAGAGCCCGCTCTGGAAGCGCATGATCGCCAACATCATGAATCTCAAGGTAGATGTGATCGAGAGCGAGGAAGGCCCGGCGATGGGCGGCGCGATGCTGGCGGCGGTAGCGTGCGGCGAGTATGCGAGCGTGGAGGAGGCTGCGGCAAAGATCGTGAAGGTGGTCGATACCGTGGAGCCAGAACCGGAGCTGGTCGCAAAATACGAGGCGAGATATCAGCAGTTCAGGCAGATCTACCCGGCCTGCAAGGAGCTTTTCGGGAAGATACTGTAGGTTAGGAAAGGAGAGATAAGATGGAGATCAAGAAGATTACGGATGCCGCATTTCGGAAATACGGCAGGGTGGTAAAGGAGGTCGACTTTGCTCCGCTTGTTGAGGCGCTGAAGAAAACGCCGGACTATGACGGGGTGGAATATCAGGCTTCCGTGCCAGAGCTGGAGACGACAGCCTGCATGAAGCAGCTTCAGGAGATCACTTACGGCGAGCTCCCGATCCAGATCGGTTACTGCAACGGTGTCAACTTTAAGCTGAACGCGGTAGAGTATCACCGCAATTCTGAGATCAATGTGGCAGCGACTGACGCGATCCTGATCCTGGGGATGCAGCAGGATATCACAGAGGATTATACCTATGATACAGCGAAGATGGAGGCGTTTTTAGTGCCTGCCGGAACAGCGGTGGAGGTCTATGCGACAACGCTTCACTATGCACCCTGCAGTGTGGATGGAAAGCAGTTTAAGGTAGGGATCGTGCTCCCGAAGGGAACCAACTATCCGTTGGAAGAAAAGCACGGAGGGCTGGAGGATGCCCTGATCACGGCAAAGAACAAATGGCTTATCGGTCACGCAGAGGGCGGACTTGACGAGGGAGCGCACATTGGGCTTGTCGGAAAGAATCTGGATATTCGTGAATAAGGGATGAGGATGATACCGGCAGAGCCGGTTAAAGGAGGATAAGTATATGAATAATTTACCGAAAATCAAAATTGGTATCGTAGCAGTAAGTCGTGACTGTTTCCCGGCGTCGCTGGCAGTCAACAGAAGAAAAGCTCTGGTAGAGGCTTACAAGGCAAAGTATGACGCATCGGACATTTATGAGTGCCCGGTATGTATCATCGAGAGTGAGACCGATATGGTGGAGGCGCTGAAGGATATCAAGGCAAACGGATGTAATGCGCTTTGCGTATACCTTGGAAACTTCGGACCGGAAATTTCCGAGACACTTCTGGCTAAGCACTTTGAAGGACCGAAGATGTTCGTTGCTGCAGCAGAGGAATCCCAGAATGATCTGGTGCAGGGACGTGGAGACGCTTACTGCGGTATGCTCAACGCAAGCTACAACTTAAAGCTGCGCAATGTGAAGGCATACATCCCGGAATATCCGGTAGGCGACGCAGAGGACTGTGCAGATATGATCCACGAATTTGTGCCGATCGCACGTGCGGTTGCAGCGCTTTCCAGCCTGAAGATCATTTCCTTTGGTCCCAGACCGCTGAACTTCCTTGCTTGTAACGCACCGATCCAGCAGCTCTACAACCTGGGCGTTGAGATCGAGGAAAATTCCGAGCTGGATCTGTTTGAAGCCTTCAATAAACATGAGGGAGATCCCCGTATCCCGGATGTGGTTAAGGATATGGAGGCTGAGCTGGGAGATGGCAACAACAAGCCTTCCATTCTGCCCAAGCTGGCACAGTACGAGATCACCCTTCTGGACTGGATTGAAGAGCACAAAGGCTATCGTGAGTATGTGGCGATCGCCGGAAAATGCTGGCCGGCATTCCAGACACAGTTTGGCTTCGTTCCCTGCTACGTGAACAGCCGCCTGACAGGAAGGGGAATCCCGGTTTCCTGTGAGGTAGATATTTACGGATGTCTGAGCGAGTTTATCGGTGAAGCAGTCAGCGATGATATTGTCACCCTGCTTGACATTAACAATTCCGTACCTAAGGATATGTACAAAGAGTCCATCGAGGGCAAATTTGATTATAAATTTACAGATACATTCATGGGATTCCACTGCGGCAATACCTGCTCCAAGAAGCTGACCAAGTGCAGCATGGAATACCAGATGATCATGGCAAGATCCCTTCCGGAAGAGGTTACACAGGGTACGCTCGAAGGAGATATCGTACCGGGCAACATTACATTCTACCGTCTGCAGAGCACCTCGGACAACATTCTCCGCGCTTACGTGGCAGAAGGCGAGGTACTTCCGGTAGCGACCAGATCCTTCGGAGGAATCGGCGTATTCGCTATTCCGGAGATGGGAAGATTCTATCGTCACGTACTGATCGAGAAGAATTATCCTCACCACGGAGCTGTTGCATTCGGTCATTTCGGAAAGGCGTTGTATGAGGTATTCAAGTACATCGGCGTGGATGTGAGCGAGATCGGTTATAATCAGCCGAAGAGCTTACCGTACCCGACAGAGAATCCGTTCGCATAGAAATTACGGTCATAAGATGTAAAAGAAAAGAACCGGCAGGAATTTCATGAGAAGTTCCTGTCGGTTTTTGTATAATCAGGAAATAGAAAATATCTGATCGCTGAATAAATGGATTTTGTATACAAATAAGGAAACTGCTCGTACTTGTGCGGGTGCATTTGGATATTGCAAATCTGAAAAAATTAAATTTTTTTATAAAAACATTGTAATTGCTGCTATCTTTTGGTGCTAGACTGAGGGCAAAAGCTGTAAATAGGCTCAATTCGTTTATTACCAGAGGAAAAGGCTATGAGGATCAAAAAGAATATTACGGCTATGAATGCCAACAGAATGTTAAATCTTGTGACAAATGTGCAGGCAGAGTCAACCGAAAAACTTTCATCCGGTTACCGGATCAACCGTGCATCGGATGATGCGGCAGGCTTGTCCATTTCGGAGAAGATGCGTCGCCAGATAAGAGGATTGACGCAGGCTTCTGCCAATGCGGAGGATGGAATTTCCTGTGTACAGACGGCTGAGGGAGCGCTCAACGAGGTTCAGGATATGCTGCAGCGGATGAATGAGCTGGCTGTCAAGGGAGAGAATGGAACGTTGACAACGACCGACCGAGCTTATATCCAGTCGGAGGTGCGACAGCTTATGAGCGAGGTGGATCGGGTGCAGAGCACGACAACCTTCAATGAGATGAATCTGCTGGACGGATCCTTTATCAAAGGATTGCAGGTAGGTGCAGAGGCAGGACAGCATATCGATGTTTCGATCGCTAACATGAGCATGGCAGGTCTGGCGGCAGGGGTGAACAGCCGGCTGTATACGCCGGTTGACTATAATTATTTGAAGGAATATAGGAACTATTATACCTGGGTGACCGATCGATATGAATTACAGCCGGGAAAGACCTATGATCCAAGCAAATTAGATCTTAGCGATCCGGATATCTGGAAACAGACCAAGGCGATCAGTAAGGAAGAACGATATAAAGTATGGTGTGTGGATGATCATGATCCATGGCGTTTAGGTACATGGTATGGGGCGCAGGTGGCAGTAGACTATGACGGACAGACGGATTATTATGTATACAAAGGAAAAGACAATTTTGATGGCACAAAGTTAGATCTAACGGATACTTCTAATTGGACACAGGTATATAATATTGTGGAAAATTGGTCGGAGCATGATCATTTTTCTCCGATTGATGAATGGAAAAGAACTTACGCAATCCAGCGAATGACAACCGGTCTGGCGAACAAGGTATTAGCGACGTTTATGCGGATGGAGACTGGCAATGAGGGGACTGTCGCTACAGCAAGAGAATTTAATTCGCTCAATGCCTTTGTCAAGGCGGCGATTTCCTTGGTATCGCAACAGCGTTCGGATCTTGGAGCGATTCAAAACCGGCTGGAGCATACGGTCCGCAATCTTGAGAATATTGTGGAGAATACGACAGCTTCCGAATCGGAAATCCGGGATGCAGATATTGCTACGGAAATGGTACGCTTTTCGAACAACAGTATTTTGCAGCAGGCAGGCGTGTCCGTGTTGTCACAGGCAAATCAGAACAGCCAGATGGCATTGACTCTTTTGGGAGGAGCCTGAATTTTCTGTTAAAGAAAAGAACCGGCAGGAATTTCATGAGAAGTTCCTGTCGGTTCTGTGTATCTTGCGACATTTGTCTGATGTCTGCTGTTTTGCAGGTAAATTTCACAAAGCAAATCGGGGATCAGGTGATACTGTCAATGGTAGCAGTGTTGGTATTTGTGCTGCTGTAGCTACCGGTTCTGGTATAACTTTTTGCAGTAACGGATTCTCCGTCGCTGGCGTAGCGATAAATCTGGCTTGCCTTGGAGGATACCTTATCTGCAAAAGAACCGGCGCCGCTGAACAATGCTTTTACTGTTCCGATATTTGCCTTCTTGAAGCTGTCCTCGCTGATAGAGAGGGTACGGTCGGAATTCAGCGTGATGCCAATATTGCCGAACAGCTTGAAATTGTTGTACATAGCATCTGTAAGGTGTTCAGCCTGCTTTTGGATGGACTCATTGCTGCTCTTGGATGCGCTCTTGACCAGTGAGTTATAGCTGTCGATAAAAGAAGAAACTGCTTTGTAAGCACTGTCCATATCTTCCGCAGAGAAATCCGTGCTGCTGAGCTTTTCCGCGTCCTTATAGGCAGCCTTGGCGGCAGATGCAGCAGCGGCGTCCTTCTGCGCCTCTTTTTTGGAAGCGGTTTTCGTAGATTTGTCGCTGCCTTCTGTTTCCTCGGCGACTGCTTTCTTGTAATAAGCCTTCATCATCTTGCCGTAACTTCCGTTTTTGATGGAGGCATAGTCGGTGAGCAGACTGTTCATTCCGATATCGGATGTCGAAGAGGAAGAAGCACCGCTCAGAAGCGACGAATACGTGTCTGCCAGACCCGAATTTAAACCGTTCAGATTGATTCCCATAAGAATCCCTCCTTTTTATATGGTATCCTATCTGTTCTGGTGCGTGTCAAAAGCGGGCACCATGAATGGAACTGCATCGTTGTTAAATGATCATGTATATCCTATATATATTATCTCGTCAGTTACGGCGATTTGTAAAGAGGAAATCTTACTTTTTTTGCACTTGTCCGGTCCAGTGTAGGTAAAGAGTTGCCATTGCTCTGCATGCAAGGTATACTGAAAAGGAAACAGGCTACGCGTCACGCAAAAGACAGGCGACGCGTAGCCGGGGCAGAGGAATCAAAACGGAAATACGTCAGGGAGGATATATGAGAAACGAAAAAAACGGATTGCTGCAATTTCTGGGAGGACTGGCAATGCTGGTAGCCGGTCTTTTTATTCTTTCGCAGAAGGTGATGGTGACATCGGGATTCTTTGGTGGAGGTCTGGTGTTTGGAGGCTTTCATGTAAATAACGGACTGGTGATGGTGCCGCTTATTATCGGAATCATCTGGATGTTTGCCTCCGGTGGAAAAATTGCTTCAAAAATTTTTACAGTTGGAGCGGTTCTTTTGATCCTTGCTGCGATCATTATGAATACGAACCTGTATCTGGTCAGAACAACCCTTTATGAGTGGGTATTGATCCTGGTACTGATCTTTGGAGGAGCGGGGCTTCTGGCAAAGGTACTGTTTGCAGACCGAAGACCGACCCGGGATGATCAGCCGGCGCGGTATGACAGACTGGAGGATTCCAGACGGCAGGCAGATGAGATCGAGCGGGAAATCGAGAGGATGAAGAGGAAATAGTCGTATGGAAAAGCATACCCTGCATATACTGGACTAAAACGGTATGGCAGGGTATTATTATGTCCGGAGAACGTAGATCCTGGGATGAAAAGATCACACTGGCGCTGACCGAACTGGAAAGAAGACTGCAGTCGCAGCAGAATACAGGAGAAATGGCAGAAAACGCCTGGAATAAAGAGAGCGGAAGAGATCAGAGAAGAGAAAGCGCGGCAAAGGCCGGCTGGGCGGCTGGACAGAAACAGACGACGGACGATCTGCGCTCATGCTCCTGCAATCCGGGCAGTTGTCCGGTCGGATGCAGCGGAAAATATTGTGGAGGCAGAAGCGCCGATACGGAGATTGTATCCAAACAGGATAGAAAAAAGAAGGCGTTTCGGAGAAACCTGGCGGCACAAGTGGCGAAGTCGGCTGCTTTTCTGTTGGCGACGATCGCATTGATCCAGGGAATTACAAGGGTGCTGCCGGATTCGATCACAGTCAGCAGCTCGGTAGGAGGCAGGGAACTTCCGATTTATTGCGTAGAGACAGATAAAAAGCAGGTGGCGCTCAGCTTTGATGCGGCGTGGGGAAATGAAGATACCGGGCGCATTCTGGAAATACTGAAGAAGAATAATGTCAGAGTCACCTTTTTTATGACCGGCGGATGGGTGGAGTCCTATCCGGATGACGTCAAGGCAATTCTGGCGGCAGGGCATGATCTGGGAAACCATTCGGAAAATCATAAGAATATGTCGCAGTTATCCGACTCGGAGTGCCAGGATGAGCTGATGAAGGTACATACAAAGGTGCAGGAGCTGACCGGCTATGAGATGTTTCTTTTCCGGCCGCCGTACGGAGATTATGACAATCATGTCATAACTAATGCGCATCAATGCGGCTATTATCCCATTCAATGGTCGATCGATTCTCTCGACTGGAAGGACTACGGGGCAGAGGATATTGTAAACCGGGTTGTCAACTCGGATAAACTGAAGAACGGAGCGATCGTGCTGATGCACAATGGGGCAAAATACACGGCTGACGCACTGGAAACGGTGATAAAAGGACTTCAGGATAAGGGATATGAGCTGGTGCCGATATCGGAGCTGATCTATCGGGACGGCTATCATATGCTCGGGGACGGAACGCAGGTGTCGGATAAGTGAGGAAAGTCCAAAATAACCTTCTCATAATACAATTTGACAAAATGTAACGGTTTGCTGTAATGGAGGGCATAAAGAAAAGAGGTACTGCCGATAGACGGTTAGTACAGACAATATTTGATGAAAAATAATCGCCTGGTTGTCCAGACCGAGGCGATTATTTTTGTGATTTATCACTTCCGGCAGAATACGGTATCAGTATCCGCCTTCGAAGTCCGGAGAGCCAGGCAGAAACGTTAAAAACGCACTGGAACATATATTTTCATGCAGTTCTTATTTACATATGGGCGACTCTGAGAAATGAAAAGTTTCCAAACGGGATGTTTATGTGCAGGGAGGAATGGAGTATAATTTAAGAAAAATACAGACCGTTGATAAGGACTTGCCGGGAGGCATTATGGAATACAGAATAGCGACAGAAACCGATATAGAGTCATTTATGGAGATTCGCCTTGAGATGCTGCGAAAGGTGAATGATCTGCCGGAGAATTACGCTTTTTCCGGAGAACTTATCCAAAACAGCAAATGTTTTTTTGAGCACGGAGATCAGACAACCACTATCGCGTTGGAAAATGGAAGGGTGGTGGGCTGCGCAAGTATGGTATATGTGGAGGTAATGCCTACCTTTTCCCATCCGACGGGGCACCGGGCGCATCTGATGAATGTCTACACCCATGAAGATTATCGCAGGAGGGGCGTGGCGCGCAGACTTGTAGAGATGCTGATGGAGGAGGCGAAGGACAGAGGCGTTACGGAGATCAGTCTGGATGCGACAGCTTCCGGAAGACCGCTTTACGAATCGCTTGGGTTTAAGGCTTCCGATGAGTGTATGGTCCTTTAGACACATTCCCAGTACAAGTCAATCTTTTCTTCAGCCTGTTCTTTCGACAGATGGTAGCGATCGATCAGTTTTTCGACCGCTTTTTCTTTTCCTGCGCCAAATTCTTTGCACAGGGAGATGATCGACTGGACTGTATGTACCTGTTCTTCTTCCAACATCCTTTCAGAGTTCTGGCGCTCCTCCTGACGGCCGATTTCCCGCTCGTCCCGCCGGATCAGCCGCAGTTCTCTTTCCTCATCGTATTCGTAGATACTCATCTTGTATACCTCCGCCCTCTGTCTTGACAGGAAATCCCGCAGGATCCCTTTTCCGATACAGTAGTCGATCGCCTTCCGGACTGCGTCCTCCAGCGGCATACTCCGCCGGTTCTCCCGCACTTTCTCCACATACAGCATATATTCTTTCAGGACCGGGCATCTGCTCTTCAGCTCTTCGTTCATCCCGGAATTGATGTTCAGGATCGTCACCGTCAGCTCCAGCTCCGGATCATCCGTCTTTACCTCGAAGGCCTCCGACAGCTTCTGTTCCAGTCTTTCCGGCTGCTTTTCCATGCCGTTATAGATCACCACAAAATGCGGTGTCGGCAACTTGATCTGCTTGGAGCTGTACAGGGTTTCGTCCCGTACGTGTGCCTGCAGAAGATCCGCAACATAGAGCAGATCCCGTAACGGCATGTTCGGCGTGTAGGTCGACTGGTACTCGTACAGGTACATTTCATTCATGATCAGAAAAGACAGATCGTTTTTCATCCCCATGTAGATTGCATTTTCCAGCGTGTTGAACCGGATCATGGACGGATCCGTATAGTCCGTCCCGTTCAGACCGTTGTACAGTGACAGGGCGTTTCCAGGTTCCTTAAAGAGCATACGGCTGACCGTATCCTTGTAGTTCCTCTTTGTGTTCATCGTGCTTCCTCCTTGTCCGTCGGAGAAAGGCAGCCATGCACGGCATCCGGTCTTCCCGTCTGTTTTCCTTCCTCCTGCTTTGTAATTGTTGTTTTGTGATCAAAAGCATGGATTTCAGAAAACTTCTGTTTTCTTATCAGAACGGATATGATGTATCTATCCGTAAAATGTGGAAACAGGCCCGCCTTCATGGCAGACGCCCGTCAGATCAGATGATCCGCTGCGGTCCGGGTTCCCTGTTTTGGCAGGACTACCCAGACTGTTGCGGTGAATTGAAATATATGCTTTGAAAGAATTGTATCATGCGTAATACTGAATGTCAATTATCAATTTTAAGTATTATCCAAGCATCTCGACCTGCTGCAGCCAGAGTGTCCCGCAGGCGTCCGATGGCATACGCAGGTCGCCCCTCGGCGACAGGGCGACGCTACCCACCTTCGGCCCGTCCGGCAGGCAGGAGCGCTTGAACTGCTGTGCGAAGAACCGGCGGTAAAATGCCTTCATCCATTTCCGTATCACATCTTTTTCATAGAGTCCCTCAAAGGCTCTGCACGCCACCCGGTACAGCTTCTCCGGCTCGAACCCGCAGCGCAGCATATAGTACAGGAAAAAGTCGTGAAGCTCATAGGGTCCGACCAGATCCTCTGTTTTCTGGGAGATGACGCCGTCTACAGGCGGCAGCAGTTCAGGACTGACCGGCGTATCCAGCACGTCCAGAAGCACCTCCCGCAGCTCTGACTGTTCGCAGGTGTCCGCATGGTACTGCACCAGATGACGCACCAGCGTCTTGGGAACTCCGGCATTGACTCCGTACATGGACATATGATCTCCGTTGTAGGTCGCCCAGCCCAGCGCAAGCTCCGACATATCGCCTGTCCCGATCACGATCCCGCCCACACGGTTGGCAAGATCCATCAAAACCTGTGTCCGCTCGCGGGCCTGTCCATTCTCATAGGTCACGTCGTGCTTTTCCATCTCCTGTCCGATATCCCGGAAATGGGTCGTCACC
>OIZL01000851.1_pt1 | contig 19743 bp, 22 predicted proteins | sample 1588541 | NCBI WGS metagenome assembly OIZL01 (sample SAMN03283285) | human gut metagenome | biome: human-associated habitat; material: feces | host: Homo sapiens | place: Peru | collected 2012 | reverse complement strand
CACGAATATAAATAATTCCATATTTATATTCTTTCATTTTTATATCAGGATCTATCTTGCAATAATCTTCAAGAGGGAACACTCTTATTATTGCTCGGTCATCTCTTATAAAGTTAAAATAGAAAACTCTATCTTCCACAAAATAAGTTGCTTCTTCATAACCGACATCATAGTATTGTCTTAACCTCATTATGTGTTTACCAACTTCTTCTTCAGGAAGATAATTACTAAATCTTAACTCGCCAACTAGATTACCAAATAAAGCAGGGGTTTTAACATCAATATAACCTTTATCAAATAACTCATTACAAGGCTTGCAAATGCTTTCTCTAAATAGTATTTCATCAACGTATATTAGACTATTCTTTTGTTTTAGTTTTATCTCATCAACATATCTCATAATTAAGTCAGATTTTTCTTCTCTAGTGTAGTCTTTCCAAGTTTTAGTTCGTTTCTTATATTCATCTTTTAACTTAACTCGGTTAATATAGTCAATATCTCGTTTTAATAGTATATCTTGTGGAGTAAAGTTAAGTTCTTCACAACTTGCAGTATCAGTTAGTTCATCATTTAATTTAACAATGGCATCTTCTACAATTTTCTTTTCTTCATTATAAACTTTTAAATCAAATGCACCCTCGATATATGCTTTTCTAATACGTTCTAGTTTATCATTTTGTTTTAATAATTCCTTTTCTAGTTGTTCTCTAGGTTCATCAAATTTTTGCTTAATCATTGGTAAGAAGAATTGATTAACAACACTATCATATTCCACTAACTCTTGTACGAAATTATCAAAATATTCATTTATAACATTTTCTTTTAAATTGACTTTGCAATCAGTACAATAGTAGTAATAATAAACTTTACCATTTTTCTTTTTAGTGGCTTTTCCACCCATTAAGCGACCACATTTAGGACAAGTAAGCTTTTGTAAATATAGATATATTAAAGTTCTCTGATAACTTCGTGAGTTCTTTTTCTTTTGTACTTGGCATTCTTCCCATAATTCTTTAGATACAATAGGCTCTACTACATCAAAATAGTAAGTAGGATGTTTTGTTCTTTTGCCATGAACGTAATCGCCTTTATAGACTTCATTTTCAAGTATGGCAGTAATAGAAGAATCTCGCCAATTTGTTTTACCTAACACTTTTTCCTCATTTAATAGATTAGATATAGTTTGGTAAGAATTACCTTCATAATATAGATTAAATATTCTTTCTACAATATCTTTAGTAGAGTAGTCAATTACTAACTTCTTATCTTCACGTTTATATCCTAGCGGGGCTTGACTTGGAATATGTCCTTGCTTAATCGCACCTGCCAAGCCTATCTTTGTTCTCTCACTTGTTCTTTCTATCTCATTTTGACTAACGCTCATTAAAAGTCTTGAAATCATTTTACCATTAGCATTAGTAGTATTTATCTCATCATTAGCACAATCTATGTAAGCATCATTTTCTTCTAAAAATGTCATTAATTTTTCCCAGTCAAAGATACTTCTAGTTATTCTATCTAGTTTTAAAGCGACTATGGTATTTATTCTTTTATTTTTAATATCTTCTTTTAATCTTTCAAACTCAGGTCTTAAATTACCTGTTTTAGCACTTATACCAGCATCTTCGTAATAATCTACTATCTCATAACCTTTAAATTTACAAAATTGTTCTAGTCGTTCCTTTTGTTCTGGTAAACTAAAACCCTCACGTGCTTGATCTTCTGTACTAACCCTCAAATATAGTCCACATAATTTCTTTTCTTCGTTCATTAAACAACACATCCTTTCTAAAAAAATAAGAGATAAAAGCCCATAGATACATCTACTACCTTTATCTCTTTAACTTTGCATATTCTAAATTGTGTACTTCCAAATCATAACCCCATTAAAAAGATTTGGTATGTAAAATTCCTTTGTTTTCGTTTAATATGATAAGGTTTTAAAGAGAAAAAGTCAATATCATATGCTTATTTTAAGCCATATTCTTTATGTAATCTTCAAGTTCTACTAATTTAATCTTTTTGCTTAAATTACCTATATAAATATCAGTAGAGTAATTAAATGCTAGAAAAGTAGTATTGTTTATAATGATTTTATGTGGCTCTAGGTAGTTTAAATTAGTGTTGTTAATACGTTTAATACTACCATTGATAATCTTTGGTGTAGTATGGCAAAACTCACAAATAAACTCGATACGTTGTTTTAGATTACTTTCCATTTCTAACTCTTGTGTAGTAAACTTTATCATAAAATGCACCATCCTTTCTTTGTTAATTCTTTTGTAAACACAAAAAAACCAACCCGAACGGATTGATATATATGTTAAGTTCAAACTATAAAAGTTCGAACAGAAACGTCACTGGAGCAGATGATGGGAATCGAACCCACGTTAGCAGCTTGGAAGGCTGAAGTTCTACCATTAAACTACATCTGCAAATCGAATGTAATTTAATTCTACTCTAATTATAGCACTTTGTCAACACTTTTTTAAAAATTATAACGCAGGCGAATCAATAAATGAAGTTTGATTCTTTTGAAAATATAACAATAATACAGCACCTATAACTAATAATAGTGAACCATACACCTTTACTTCTAACAACTTTTTATTTCGTTTACTAGCATTTTTATATGCATTATAATTTCTATTGAAATAATAAAGATAAATAAATATAGAAGCAGTAATAGTTAAAATAAACATATTATCAGCTTCATTCTTAAAATTAACATCATTTGTTTTAACATATTCTTTAGTCTTATTATTAGCATCTATATTTATTAAACAAAGAAATATAAAAAGAATAAATAAAGTATTTTCAAAATCAAGTCTTTTAAGTTCACTATCCCTCATACTTCATTATATTTAATTTTATAAATATTATTTAACACGATAAATATTTAACACAATAAAAGGAGTGTGACACCTAACATTCACACTCCGTTAAAGTACATAATAATTTAAAGAACTAATTTTTACTTAATATATACATCTATCATCTCCCTTCACTAATAATAACTATACTATCCAATTGTTAAAATCTTGTGAAAAGTATGTTAAATATTAATGATTATGTTCATGCTTTACAATTTTCTTTATTTTAGATTTAAAACTATGATATTCTCTATGAGCATCAAATCCATATTTGTTACTAACAGGATCTTTAAATATTTCATTTTCTATAGGAAAGAAACTTAATGCAATATAACAAGCAAATATAATAACTATAATTATTAATGAAATATAATTTACTATAAAACTAACTGCATTCATTTTTAAAATATAATAAGAACAAAGTTGTCCTAGTACTATAGAAACAATAAATATAAATATTGTATAAGGTAAATTATGTTTATCACTAAATATTTTGTATGTATAAAACATAACTGGCATAACAATCATCATAACAAGTAAACTAACACATTTTGCAAATAAGAAATTATCATTAGTATATATAAAAGGTACTTCAATAATCATCCATAAAAATGTAGGACCAATAGCAAGTTTAATATGTTCCCATGTACTCTCATTAACGGCACATAATATTCCAAGTACTTTATTATGATTAGACCATTCATATAGAAAATGACCTAAAGTTCCTAAAATACATATAAATATAATACCTATTAAATCTATCACTCATCCCACTTCCAGTCCTTAACATCAGGCATATCTTCACCATATTCTCTAATATATTCTTTATGTTCTATTAATTTATCTTTACACCATTCATTAAGTGAACATCTAGCATCACCTAGTTTATCTAAATATTTTAATGCATCCATTACCAAATGATATCTATCAAGTTTATTTTGAACTTTCATATCAAAGGTAGTTGTAATAGTTCCCTCTTCAATATATCCATGTACATGCATATTTTGATTATGTCTTTTATATGTTAATTGATGTATTAAATGAGGATATCCATGAAATGCAAATATTATAGGTTTATTTTTAGTAAATAAATTATCATAATCATCATCTGATAATCCATGAGGATGATTATCTTGAGATTCAAGTTTCATTAAATCAACTACATTTATTACTCTGATTTTTAAATCTTTAAAATTATCTCTTAATATTTTAGTAGCAGCAAGTACTTCGGTAGTAGGACTTTCTCCAGCACATGCTAGTACTAAATCAGGAACTTCTCCTTTATCATTACTAGCAAACTCAAGAACACTCGCACCTTTTGTACAATGTTTAATAGCTTCATCCATATTTAGCCATTGATATCTAGGCTGTTTAGACGCAACTATAACATTTATATAGTCTCTACTTCTAATAACATGATCAAAGCAAGATATTAAAGTATTACTATCAAAAGGTAAATATATACGTACTATATCTGCTTTTTTAGTAACTAAATGATTTAGAAATCCAGGATCTTGATGAGTAAATCCATTATGATCTTGTTGCCATACATAAGATGTTAATATATAGTTTAATGACGCTATACTTTTTCTCCAAGGTAGCTCTTTACATACCTTAAGCCATTTAGCATGCTGACTTGTCATAGAGTCTATTATTCTAATAAATGCTTCATAACTATGGAAGAATCCATGTCTACCAGTAAGTAAATATCCTTCAAGCATTCCTTCACACAAATGTTCTGATAATACTGAATCTATAACTCTACCTTCACTACTCAAAAACTCATCATTTTTGTATGTAATACCATTCCATTGTCTATTTGTAACTTCAAAAACATGACTAAGCCTATTAGATAAAGCCTCATCTGGTCCAAAAATCCTAAAGTTTTTTTCATTTTCATTAAGTTTAACAATATCACGTACAAACTTACCAAGTTCTCTCATATCTTCTTTTATAACAGTTCCTGGTTTATCAAATTTAGTTGCATATTCCCTAAAATCTGGCATTTTAAGATCTTCTAATAATAGTCCACCATTAGCATTAGGATTTTTTCCCATTCTTCTGTCCCCTTTAGGTGCTAGTGCTTTAAGAGAATCAATTAATTTTCCATTATCATCAAATAATTCCCATGGTTTATAACTTTTCATCCAAGCTTCAAGAGTTTTAAGATTCTCTATATGTTCACTATCAACAAGCATAGGTATTTGATGAGCTCTAAATGTTCCTTCAATTTCATTATTATCTATAATTTTAGGTCCACCCCATCCTTTAGGTGTCTTAAGTATAATCATTGGATAACTGATTCTAACATTCTTTTTACATTTCTTAATATAATTTATATCTTGAATACATTTATCAAGTGCATAAGCCATACTTTGATGCATTGATTCAGTATCGTTTTCACCTACAATATAAGGATCCCATCCCATACCATTAAAATAACGAACTAATTCTTCTTCACTAATTCTAGAAAGTATAGTAGGATTACTTATTTTATATCCATTTAAGTGTAGTATAGGTAGAACTACTCCATCACTTTTAGGATTTATAATTTTATTTAATTGCCATGATGCAGCAAGAGGTCCTGTTTCAGCTTCACCATCTCCAACTACAGTAGCTGCAATCAAAGTTGGATTATCAAGTACCGCTCCAAAAGCATGTGCTAAGCTATACCCTAGTTCTCCTCCTTCATTTATACTACCAGGAGTCTCAGGTGCTACATGTGAAGAAATACCACCAGGAAAACTAAATTGTTTAAAAAGTTTCTTCATTCCCTCTTCATCTTCACTAATATTAGGATATATTTCGCTATAAGAACCCTCTAAATAAGTATTAGCAACCATAGCTTGACCACCATGTCCAGGTCCAGAAATATATATCATATTAAGATCATATTTATTAATAATTCTATTTAAATGAACATAAACAAAGTTCTGACCAGGCGCAGTGCCCCAATGTCCAACTAAATGTTTCTTAACATCATCTAAAGTAAGCTCTCTTTTAAGTAATGGATTATCTTTTAAATATAGTTGTCCAACAGACAAATAATTAGCTGCCCTAAAGTAAGCGTTAATTTTATTAAGTTCTTCTTGTTTTAATGTTTTCATATTATCTTCTCCTATTATAAATTATACTAAATAATATCTTATATTTAAATATTAATTGTATTATTTTACAAATTATGATAAAATATGCAGTCAAAAGGAGACAAAATAAAATGAGTATAATTTTAATATGGTTATCTAGTATAATAATAACAAAAGGAATGAAACTTATAACAGGTTTAAAAATATTCAAAGACATAGGTAATGAAGGATATAAATTTAAATATGATTCAATTAGTGAATTTAAAGTCGATGAATATAATAAATATTTTGATTTAATTCCGTTTTATAATATTTTAAATATTATGATGATTTCTAGTCAATATATAAATAACAAAGATTTTACTTTAAACCAATTTTGTAATTTGGATTTGCTTGAAGAGATGAATGACGAAGAAAAGAAAATATTTCAAAAGCGTCCAAACGGTATGACAGTTGTTTATTTAACAGTTCTTTCTAAAATTAAAGAAGAAATCGAAAGAGAAAATGAAAAAGAAAGTAATGAAAATCGTATGATAAATTTTGTAGTAGAATATAACGATATGACTGTAAAAGCTAAATGTAAAGAAATAAAAACAGAATTCTCAAAAAGATGGAACTTTGATAAAAATGACTTTATTATAAGTGAAGACATAAGAGATGAATTAAAAAGTGTAATTTATGTTACAACACTTAAACATATATTAGATTATATAAATAAACATAATATTTATAAAGAAATTAAAAAAATGTTAAATCCTAATCCAGAAATAAAAATCAAAATTGATGACAACTTACTTAGTGCAATATTAGAAATGTAAAAAGCATTAGATGAACAAGATAGACTTAAATCTCAAAATAATATTGATATCTCTTCACAAAGCATTACTAGTACTATCCCATCACAAAACAACGAAGATCCTAACTCAAATGTAGAACAAAGTATAAATGAAAATAAAAATCACGAAGAAGAAACAACATTAAAATTAACACAAAAAAATACACATAAGAAATAAAATATGTGTATTTTTTATAAAACCCTTTCACACAAGTCAACATATTTTTCTCCATGAGGTTCAATAATAAATTGTCTTGTATTTTCATCAATCATTTTAATTCTAATATCAAGTCTATTCTTAGGTAATAATTCAGGTATTAAATCTGCCCACTCTATTATAGTGACACCTTTCTTTTTAAAATACTCTGGTATACCTAAATCTTGTTTAATATCAGATAATCTATAAACATCCATATGAAACAATTTCATCTCAGCATTGTCATACTCTTTTATTATATTATAAGTAGGACTTGTTATATTATCAGTTATACCTAGAGCTTTAGCAAAAGCCTTAGCAAAAACAGTTTTACCACTACCTAAATCACCAACTAAAGCAATAACCATATTAGGGAACTTTTCTGATTCAATATTCTGAGCAAGTTCCATAGTTTCATCTTCAGAATATGTTGTTAATTTATACATCCTTTACTCACCATATTCATTGTAACATTAAAGAATTAATATATACAACACTTTTTATCAATTTTACATATTTTTATTTATATTGTACATTTGTCATAGTCATATATAATTACTAATTCATACAATAGTCTAGGAGGAAAAAATGTATTTTGATGAAAATAATAACTATTTTGATATAGTTGAAAATGAAGACAATTTAAATATTGATATTGATAAATATATTAAAAAGGGGCCATATAATACTAATATAGATTATGATAAAGGTCCATATAATACAAATGTTAATATAGACAATATTATATTTAATAGACATAATGATTCAGTTATAAATCTAGTTGAAGGTTTTAATAGGGGTAGTATATTTGAAAATACTTATAGTATTTATAAAAACCATAAATATATGTTAAAAGTAGATAATGAAAGAGATAAATTATTATATAAAATACAAATATATTGTTTTGCTATAAAAGATCTTAATTTATATTTAGATTTACATCCAAATGAAACAGATAAATTAATATTATTTAAAAAATATAATGATGAACTTAAAAAATTAAAGGAAGAATATAATTCTAAATATTCACCATTATGTTTAAATGATGTTAATAATACTTCAAAATGGACATGGATAAACAATCCTTGGCCTTGGGACAAAGGAGGTAACATATAATGTTTAAATATGAAAAAGTATTAGAATACCCTATCAACATTAAGAAAAAAGATATAAAAATGGCAAAGCTGTTAGTTAGTCAATTTGGAGGAAGTGATGGAGAATTAAGTGCCTCTCTTAGATATTTAACTCAAAGATTTATAATGCCAGATGAAAAAGGAAAAGCATTACTTTCAGATATTGGCACAGAAGAACTAGGTCATGTTGAAATGATATGTACTATGATTGAACAATTAATAAAAGATGCATCTATTAAAGAAATAAAAGATGCTGGTTTAGAAGAATGGTATGTATCTCATAAAAAAGGTGTATATCCTATGAATCAATCAGGAGTGCCATTTACCGCAGCATACATAGCTTCAACTGGAAATCCAATAGTTGATTTGCAAGAAGACTTAGCTGCTGAAGAAAAAGCAAGAGCGACATATGAAAACTTAATGGATCTTACGACAGATGAATCATTACTGGCTCCACTATCATTTTTAAGACAAAGAGAAGTAGTTCACTATGCCAGATTCAAAGAATTATTAGATTACTATAAGGAAAAAGGATATTAGTATTTAATATCTTTTTTTGTGAAAAAATTAATCATTAAAAATATAAATAAAACACTATGAAAAATTAATATAATAATACCTTTAGACATAGATAAAACAACCCCATAATTTTCTCTCACACTAATGGCAAAATCATTATTCACAAATAAACTAAAATCCACATAAGGTAAAAAAGTATATTCTATAATATTTAAGCCCAAAGAAAATAATAACTGAGATACTAAAGTAGATAATAAACATATCAAAAAAAGTATTGAAGTACATAAAGCTAAACTATTAATAAAAGTAGATAAAAGAACACATAAAGTACCTATAAAAAATATTGGAATGAAATGCCTAAAAACTAACAAAATCATATTTATATCAATAACTAAAGTACTAAAAATATTAACAAAAATAATAAAACTAACTAATGTCACAAAATAAATAAAAACTATATATAGATAAACAAATAATAACTTAGAAATAATAATCTTACTTCTATAGTATGGCTTAGTCAAATAATATCTAAAAGTACCCTTATTAACTTCATTATTAACAATACCAGCAAATAAAACACATATAAGAATGCCAAGAAAAGGAATAAATCTATATATTAAATTAAATAATTCAATTCCACTCATATCTTTATTTAAATATATTAAAATATATATAGATACTATTATCAAACAAACACTAATTATTATTTTACTTGCTTTTATTTTTTTATATTCATTAACTATCAAACTAATCATGATTAATCTTCTCAAAAAAGTCTTCAGCCAGACTCTTTTTCTTTCTAACTATTCCATAAACATTAATATTATTATTTATTAAGTATTTGTTTATCGCACTTACTTCTTCTTCATTTCCATAAACACATATTTCTTCACCAACGCAATATTCCCCAAGTAACATTTTAGCTTTATTATAATCATCAACATCAAACACGGCATACATTTTATTTTCTTCACTAAGTATTCTTCTTTCAATTATTTTTCCTTCATTTATAAATATAACCTCATCACATAAACTCTCTATTTCACTTAATAAATGAGATGATATTATTACACTAACATCATTCATATTTTTAATAAGATTCCTAAGTTTTTTTATACCTATCGGATCAAGCCCATTAGTAGGCTCATCTAGTATTAATATACTAGGATTACCAAGTAATGACTGCGCTATAGCAAGCCTTTCTTTCATACCTAAAGAATAAGTCTTAAACTTACGATTAATATCATTATTAAGATTAACCATATCAATTACTTCTTTAATTCTATCTATACTAACATTCTTATATAAACGACTAAACAATTTTAAATTGTTTAATCCACTCAAATTATCATATAAAGATGGATTCTCAATAAGAAATCCCACTTCAGACATAGCTTTCTCAAAATTATCTTTTAAACTTATATCATTATAATATACATCTCCCTGATCAAGAGTATAAAGCCCACTCATAACTTTAAGTAAAGTACTTTTACCCGCACCATTAGGTCCAACAAGTCCTATTATAGAGCCTTTCTTAACATTAAAACAAATATCATCTAATATCTTTTTATTTCCAACAACTTTAGAAACATGTGATACTCTAATACTATATTCCATATAATTCTCCCTTCACAAAAAGATAATAACATGTTAAAAAAGTCATGTAAAATCACAAAAATAGCATTTTTTAAAACATAGACTTATTAAAAAAATATTTTTACTAATACATTTCTAAAAATTAGTATCAAATAATTAAATCAAAAATTAAAAACATACATAATTAAAAAAATTACACATTTTACGTGTAATTTACATATCACTTAAATCTACCATTTCTTCACTAATAATATCTTTAAATGTATTTTTAAAGTTTTCTATTTCTTTCTTTTTAGCATCTTCATATATTACTTTAGTTCTACATATAGCCTTATAAAAATGTTTTATTTTAACTTCAGGTGAATTATCATATAAAGCCATAGAAAACGCACTCATAACTATAGTTAAAGCTATATCAGGATATCTATTACCTATTTCATATATTCTCTTATATTCATCAGTCATATTAACTATAAAAGTAAATATTTTTCTATCTAAATATTCAGTATAATTAAGTTTAACACCAGTTCTCTTTTCATATTTTGGAAAAGTACCCATCAAAATATCAACACATTGTTCTTTAGTAGGTTCATTTACATCTACTCTTAAAAATCTTCTTAAAAATGCTCTATCTCTTAAAATATATGCCTCATATTCTTCATATGTAGTAGCACCTATCATTTTAATTTCTCCACGGTCAAGTCCTGGTTTTAACATATTAGCAAAGTCAATACTCATATTTGATGTATTTCTATTTACTAAAAGATGTATTTCATCTATAAATAAAATAATATTCTGTTTAGTTTTTAATTCATCTACTAATAATTGAAGTTTACTATCTCCACCAGCTTCACCAAGTAAAGCAGATATATTAACCTTAATTAATTCATAACTCTTAAGAGCATTAGGAACAAGTCCTTTTTGCATTCTATATCCTATTCCTTCAACAATCGCAGTTTTACCAACACCAGCCTTACCAACTAACAAAGCACTCTTCTCAGGTGTTAAAAGTATCATTATAGCTTGTTCTATTTCACTTTCTCTACCTATAGCTGGATTAGTCACATATTCTTTTTTACTTAAGTTCTCACCATACGTATCAAGTATACTAATTTTCTTATTATTAAACTCTATTTTTTCTATTGTATCATTCATAATAACCTCTAACAAAACAATTTTATCAATTTTTTTAAAAAAAGTCTATAATTATGTTGACAAATAAAATTAATTAAACTATAATTATTTTACAAGTTGCTTGATTAGCTCAGTCGGTAGAGCAAACGGCTGTTAACCGTTGGGTCGCAGGTTCGAGTCCTGCATCAAGCGCCATAATAAAAATATCTCATGGTGACATGAGTTTTTTTATATATTATAATCATATTATTAACTATGAAAGAAAGTTATGACGACATATTTAATACTAACCCAAAACTAGTAACTATTCTAGGTACTCTTATAGGCTTAATAATAATAGATGACTTAACTACTCTAGAACAAAATGTTATTGGTAACTTTCTTATATCTATCGGACAAACTATTCTAACCAATGCATCAAGCCAAGGACTAATCGAAAGTAGATTAAGAGGAGGAATAATAAACATTAACTCAAGAAAAGTAAAATGTCTTTATAACCCACCAAAATATAACATAGATAAAATAAGAAAAATAATAAATGAATTATATCCAACTAACAATATAAATACAGATGAACTAGAAAAAACATTAAATAAAATAACCGAAACACTAAACGAATTAAAAAAGTAATCAATATATGACTACTCTATCTTTATCATTAGGATTAATAATAATTCTAACTGTATATCTTGAAAGTTCTTTGTTATCATAAACTTTATTATCTTTTAAATCTTCTATATATGAACTTAATCTACCTTTTCTATCTTTTCTAAGTGATATATAGATATTATTACCACTTCTATTAGAATAATAGTCATAATAGCATTCATAATATTTAGTTTCTATTTTTATACTTGAATCTATATTTTCATCATAATCAAATACATATTTTACTTTATATTCACTATTATAATTAATATACAATTTCTTATCACCAGATGGTAAGCTATAGTTTTCTATCTTATTAGTAAATGAATATTTTTGACTAACATTATATATATGTTCAGTTTTATATATTCCTCTAATAGTAAGTGCTATTCCAAAACAAAAAATAACTAAAGATGTAACAAGCATAATAAGATTAAAATATTTTTTAGTTTTATGATTTATCATATTAAAATATAATGTTAAGCAAAGCCATAACCCAACAAGAAAGAAACCAAAAACAGTAAATAATAATCCATATAATCTAACACCATCTAAAAATGCAAATACACACATCATATTAACAATAAATATGATAGAGGTAAATATAATTAAAATAGTAAGTAATATCATTTTATATGAAAGTTTTTCATCACTAAGTAAAGATTTTTTAATATTTTCTATCTTATCATTAAACTCTACCTTAGCTTCATGAGCAGCATTCTTAATATTACTATTTTTTTTATCTTTAATTTTCTTATTAATTACATTTTTAGATTTCTTTAAACTAGAAATCTCTATTTCACATATATCTTTAACATTTCCAAGTTCTTTAAAAATATCATTAACTTTAACACCTGATTTTTTCTTATCATCAATAATAGTTTTATATTTTAAAACTATTTTATTTTTATCTTTATCTTTTAAACCAGATAACCCTTTTTCTAAATTAAGTAAAAACTTTTCTTCTCTTTTCATATATATCCCCTAACCAAATACAGAACTAAATATTTCTTTAACACTACTAGTAACTTCATTAATTATACTTTTAATAAGCTTATTAATCCATTTACTTATTAAATCTTTAAGTTCTTTAAGAAAACTCTCGTCACTATCTTCTTCATTTTTAACATCAGATTTATCATTTGCATTAGAATCTTCTTTTATACTCCACACGCCTTTAGATGATAATTTACTTTCTTCTTCTATTTCATAAAGTTCATCTAAATAACTATACTTACCATAAATATATGCTATTTTAGCATATCCAAGACTTATTAAATCTTTTTGAAGCATATTCCCATCAACATACACCCAAGAAAGTCTTCTTCCATATTTATCATTCTTACTACTTTTAGAATCATATTCAAGTTCTAACTTATTTGCATTTGTAATTTTATCACAAGTATAATCACTTGCTTCTTTTCCATAAGGCTGTACTTCAGTACCAGGTTTAACAGTCTCAGGAGTATCAATCGCAAGCATCCTAACAGTTACTACTTCATCATCTATTTTAACCTTAAATGTATCACCATCAACACACTTATAAAATAGGACTTCTTCTCTTTCATTAGCGGATACAGATGTAATTAAAAACAAAAAACTAATAACTATTACTACAATCTTCTTCATAAAAAGATTATAACATAAAAAAGAACTTTATTAAAGTTCTTTATACTTATTATCAAAATCACTAAATGTAGTATTTATTTTCTTCTCATCAGCTACACTAACACAGCAAAGACCTTTTTCAAACATATAATTAAATATATCTCTTGCCATATTATGAGCATCATTAAGAAGTGATAATAATTTCTTATATAAATGTTTATTGCTCATCTCAGTACATGCTGTATTATATAAATTAATAATATTCTTTTCACTCATTAATACATCATTAAGCACATCCTCTTCACATAAACAATCTCCATTTCTTATACATTTACAATCATTCTTAATTTCTTCCATATTATTAATCTAATATATCAAGAAGTTCTTTATATTGATTCTTATGTAAATTATATGATTTTTCTAAAAGTTTACCCAATTCATCATCAAAATCATATGAATAATAATTTAATTTCTTACATAAAACAATATTAAAATTAAGCATATCTTTTATATATAATAAATCTTTATCACTAATTACATTAGGTACTTCTTTCATATATTACTCCTTTCATGTATTATTATGAACTATGAAGGGTATAATATTAGAGGTAAATATTTCCAAAAAAAATAAAAAAAATTAGCACTTACTATTGACAAGTGCTAAAATATGAGTATAATGGAAAATGTAAGGAGATGATATTAATGAGTTTAATACCAAGTAGATTTTATTTAGATGATTTCTTTGATGATTTAGATACTTTAGAGATGCCTAAAATGCCTAGAATGGATATGAAATGTGATATCTATGAAAAAGGTGGAAAAACACATATAGAAATGGATGTCCCAGGTTATAAAAAAGAAGACATCAAAATTGATCTTGAAGATGGAATCTTAACAGTAGTCGCAACAAGAAAAGCAGAGGAAGAAGAAAAAGATAAAAAATATGTTAGAAAAGAAAGAGTTTATGGTTCATTTAAGAGACAATTCGAAGCTAAAAACATTAAAGAAGAAGACATCGAAGCTGAATTTCATAATGGAGTATTAAAAATAAGTTTCCCTAAAGTAAGTAAAAAAGATACAAAGAAATTCATTGAAATAAAATAAATAAAATTATAAATAAAGAGTATTTCACTATGAAATACTCTTTTTTATTTTGTAACATTAAATCTAAATAAACAAATATCTCCATCTTGCATAACATATTCTTTACCCTCAAGTCTAGCCTTACCAGCTTCTTTAACTTTAACTTCACTTCCATATGTCACAAGATCATCATAACTCATAACTTCAGCCTTAATAAATCCTTTTTGAAAATCAGTATGTATAAGCCCAGCACACTCTGGAGCTTTCATACCATCCTTAAATGTCCAAGCTCTAACTTCATCACTACCAACAGTAAAAAAAGTTTTAAGACCAAGCATATGATATGTTATATGTATTAACTGATCAAGTCCACTATTTTGAATACCTAAATCAGCCAAAAACTCTTTTTTACTATCTTCATCAAGCTCAGAAAGCTCACTTTCAATCTTAGCACACATAAGTATAACTGGAGAGCCCAAAGAAGATGCTACTTCTCTAACCTTATTTACATATACATTACCATCATTAAGTAAATCTTCTTCACTCACATTAGCTAAATATATAAAAGGTTTAATAGTTATTAAATTATAATTCTTAAGAACTTTAATTTCATTTTCATCAAAACTTACACTTCTAAGCATAACTCCTTCATTAAGATATTTAATTACTTTTTTAAGTAACACCACTTCAAATTGTAATTCTTTATCATTAGTAGTACTAGCTTTCTTTTCTATTTTAAGAAGTCTTCCTTCAACTATTTCTAAATCACTTAATATAAGTTCATAATTAATAATCTCTATATCACGAACAGGATCTATATTTCCTTCAACATGAATTATATCTTTATTCTCAAAACATCTAACAACTTCAACTATCGCATCTACCTCTCTAATATTAGCAAGAAACTTGTTACCTAGGCCTTCACCATTAGAAGCTCCTTTTACAAGACCTGCTATATCAATAAACTCATATTGAGTAGCAATAAGTCTATTTGGAATATACATATCATTAAGAACTTCTAATCTTTTATCAGGAACTGTAACTGTTCCAACATTAGGATCTATAGTAGCAAAAGGATAATTTGCTGCTAAAATATTTTTCTTAGTAATTGCATTAAAAAGTGTACTCTTCCCTACATTAGGAAGACCAATAATACCAGCTTTAAGCGCCATAAACAATACCCGGGTTCGCCCCAATTCCCGTAGGAATTCCTATTAAATACCAACACACAATAAGCATAAACATAACTATAAATGATACACACGCATAATTAAGCATAAACTTTTGTGATCCAAATAAAGTAATAGTTTTCTCACTCTTATTATATTTTTCCATAAAAGCAACATATATAACAAAATAAGTAAGAAGTGGTGTTAAACCATTAGTAACACTATCACCTAAATTATATATTATATTAGCATACTCTGGACTAATACTAGAATTAATAAATAAAGGTACCATAGTCGCAGAAATAATACTCCACTTAGTTATAGAATTAGGACAAAATATATTAGCTATACCAATTAATATAAATGAAATAACAATTAACATAATACCATTAAATGATAAAGCACTAATAAGTTTTGTCAAAAATGCAGTTATAACTATACCTATATTACTCTCTTCATATACATTAATAAATAATGATGCAAAGAATATAAGCACTAAAATACCACCTATATCATCAAGTGAATGTCCAAGTCCAAGAGCTACATCATTATTATTCTTAAACTTTTTAGTTACATAACCATAAACAAGTCCAATTATAACAAACCATAATGTAACTATAAATATAAATCCTTGTGAAAATAAAGAATTACTTCCAAAAAGCATATCTATATACCTAGTACCACTATGATCAAGTAATGTACCAGAAAGAGGTAAACCAGGTATAATCATATATCCTATTATAAGCAAATAGAGAATACCTACTCCAACACTAATAACAAGTCCTCTAAGATCTTTATTAGTAACATTATATTCGTCTTCATCATAATCATATCTACTTAATTTAGTCATAACTTTCTTTTCAGTTATATTAGTAAATAAAATAGCAAGAATTATAACAGCCACTATCATAAAGAATAAAGCATAAAATACATTAATATTATATTTAGGATCTATAGTTCTAGCAGCATTTAAAGTTAAAGATAACAACGTACTATCATTATTAGATAAAAATACATTTATTCCATAACCAAAAGATAAACTAGCAAATGTAGCAATAATACCACCTAAAGGATTACGTTTACCATATTTAAACAATAAAGCACCTATAGGTAACATAACAACATATCCTATATTACCCATAACAGAAAATAATAATGAAATTAATATCAAAATAAATGTAACAGTATATTTCTTAGTATTTCTAGTAATTAAAGTAAAGAATGTTTTTAAAAATCCACTTTTCTCAAGCATACCAATACCTATTAACACAATAATAAGCATAGGCAAAGGTTCAAAATTAACAAAACCACTAACTGCAGTAGTAACTATATGTTTAATACCCCTTAAACTAAATAGATTCTTAACTTCAATTACATTATTAACTAAATCACTAGTAACAGGATTAACAGTAGTATATTCAGATTGAATATTAATAAAATGTAAAAAACCACTAATTAATATAGTAGAAAATATTAATATAATAAAAGTCATAATAGGACTCTTTTTAATTTTTTCTTTAATCATTAATATTCCTCAACTTTCTTAAGTTTTTTATCAAATTCAACCCTATCCATCATAATAGATCTATCGCACTTTAAACATTTAATTTTAATGTCGACTCCTACTCTAGTAATTTCCCATAAATTAGTTTTACATGGATGAGGTTTTTTCATAATAACCTTACTTCCAAGCCTATATTCTTTATTCATTATCTTTCACATCAATATTAAGAATACTTAATATTCTTTCTAATTCTTCTTCATCATTAAATGAAATAACTATCTTTTTATTATTAATTTTAACTTTACTTCCAATTTTCTCTTTAAATGTATTTTCTATATATTTATAGGGATTAGCACTCTTAACTCTAACTATAGGATTTGTCTTTTTAAAGTCTCCTTCACTTACTAATTTTTCAAGATCTCTAACAGACATATTTTCTTTTATAATTTTATCGCATAATTCTTGTGCTTTTTGTGCATCAGATAATTTGCTTAATACTCTTGCATGTCCCATAGAAATATTACCATTTAATATTTGTTCTTTTACACTAGAAGGTAATACTAATAAACCAATCATATTAGTAATATATGTTCTACTTTTACCAACTCTCTTAGCAAGTTCATCTTGAGTCATATTAAATGCTTTAATAATATTATAATATGCTTCAGCTTCTTCTATAGAAGTTAAATCTTCTCTTTGTACATTTTCAAGAAGAGCAATTTCCATCATCTCTTTATCACTAAAATCTTTAACAATCGCAGGTATAGTATCAAGACCAGCTATTTCAGCAGCTTTCTTTCTTCTTTCACCAGCAACTAAATTATATCCTTTAATACTTTTAGTAACAATAATTGGTTCTAAAACACCATGTTCTTTTATAGATAATGCAAGTTCATTAAGTTTTTCTTGATCAAAGTTCTTTCTAGGTTGATAAGGATTACTTCTTAAATCAGAAAGATTAATTTCTATAATATCTTTCTTTTCAGTATTTTCTTTTATATCTCTTTCTAAATTATCAATATATAAAGATTCATTATTAAATAATTGTTCAAGCCCTCTACCAAGAGCCTTCCTTCTATTATTGTTGTCCATTTCTATCAATAACCTCCTTCGCTAAATTCAAATATGCAAGTGCACCTTTACTCTTAGGATCATATTCAAGTATTGGTTTTCCATGAGATGGAGCTTCAACTAGTTTAACAAGTCTAGGTATAATAGTACTAAACACTTTCTCGTTAAAGAACTTTCTTACATCCTCAACTACTTCAAGACCAAGAAGTGTTCTACCATCAAGCATAGTAAGTAATACACCTTCAATACTTAAATTAGGATTAACTTTTTGCTGTATTCTAACAACAGTTCTAAGTAATTGATTAACTCCCTCAAGAGAATAATATTCACACTGAATAGGTATTAAAACTGAATCAGAAGCTGCCAAAGCATTAGTAGTTAATATACCTAAATTAGGTGGACAATCTATTATAATATAGTCATACCTATCACGAATAGTATCAAGTTGTTTCTTTAATTGTTCAGTTATTATAAATTCTTTATCTTGAACACTAATCTGTATAAGTTCAATATCTACACCAGCTAAATCTATCATAGCTGGAATAACACTTAAATTCTTAAATGGGGTTTTAATAATAGTTTCCTTAATATCACACTCCCCCATAATAACATTATAAACACTCTTCTTAATCTTTGATCTATTTATACCAAGACCAGTAGTGCTATTACTTTGTGGATCTAAGTCAATTAGTAAAACTTTTTTACCTAAGTGCCCTAGGGAACTTGATAAATTTATACTTGTTGTTGTCTTGCCTACTCCACCTTTTTGATTTACTAATGATATTATTTTTCCCACGATAGTTACCTCTCTTATCTATGTAATATTTTAACATATATTAAAATCATTTAAAAGAATAAAAGTTTAAATAATTAAAAAACTATGAATTATATTTTCATAGTTTTGCTTCTTACTTCATTTTTTACTGCCATAAGTGCTTTTGTAAATTCTTCTTCATTTGGTATCTTTGGTAAGATATAATTTATTGAAGTAAAATTACCATGTTTATTTAAACTATTTGACATATCTTCTATATTTTTAGGAGTTACTATTCCTCTTTCTACATTATAGTATGTATATAATGCAAGTGCTTCTCCTATAAAATATTTAAATCTTGTTTCAATTGCATGATATATCCTTCTCGCATATTTTGGCTTTTCTTTGAATTCATTTATATTAATTTTTGTTGAATCAAATCTTTTAATAACATCTGTAATTTCTTTCAATGCAGCAGCACTATTATAAAGTCTTCTTAAATAATATTTTAAAAATTCATTTGCGTCATCTCTT
>OIZL01000847.1_pt1 | contig 19820 bp, 5 predicted proteins | sample 1588541 | NCBI WGS metagenome assembly OIZL01 (sample SAMN03283285) | human gut metagenome | biome: human-associated habitat; material: feces | host: Homo sapiens | place: Peru | collected 2012 | reverse complement strand
GGAAACCGGTCTGGATGAAACGGCCGGTGTTTCGCCCCGTACGCTGGCGCAAAGCCTGCTGATGGGTACGGCGACACCGCTGGCCGACCCGGACGGCAGCGTGGAATATTCCCCGCGCAGACAGGGCGCAGGTCTTGCCAATGTGGAAGCGGCCGTGAACGCGGAGACCTACATCACCGTTGACGGTAACGACGACGGAAAGGTCAAGGCGGAATTCGGCGACGACCCCGCCCGCACCGGTACTTACAGCTTCTCGTTCCACGTGAACAACCTGACAGATAACCCCGTTTCGTATCAGCTCGATGCCAGCGTGCTTGCGCCGGAGGTCGTTACGGACGAGGAAAGCGGTGATAAGCTCATTACCGTGAGCGACGTGGCCCTTGGCGCTGACGTGGTGTTCACCACCGGCACGGCTAGCTATGACCTCAACGGCGACGGCAAGCTCGATGAGCTGGATGTTCAGGCAATTTTGGACCACGCAGCGGGCCTGAAAAATCAGACCGACGAAACCCTTGCAGACCTCAACGGTGACGGCAGCGTGAACGAAGTCGATGCCCAGATTTTGAAGGACATCCTCGACGGTGGCAGCTATGAGGGCAAGACCCTTACCGCGATGCAGAGCAACGACACCGTTACGGTCCCCGCCAACGGCAGCGTGCAGGTCAGCGTGACCATGCGCCTGAACGCAGCAGGCAAGCAATACATGGAGGAGAACTTCGCCAACGGCAACTACGTCGAGGGCTATGTCTACCTCAAGGCTGCGGCTGATGCCGAGGGCAAGGTCGCGGTGAGCCAGTCCATCCCGTTCCTCGCGTTCTGGGGCAACTGGACCGACCCGTCCATGTTCGACACCAGCATTTTCGCGGAGGATCAGTTCAATGAAAATCCGCACCACTATCTCGACTATACCCGTCAGAACTATTACAACCTGAAGAAGGCAAGCAACGGCGCGTCCTATATTCTGGGCGTGAACCCCTATGCCAACGACAAGGCTTACATCGCCGACCGTACGGCGGTGCAGCCGGGCGACACGCTTATGACTGTGAACGTCAGCCTTATCCGCAACGCACAGGTTCTGAAGTACGTCATCCGCAACGCCGAAACCGGAGAAGAATACGTCGCCAAGAGCTACGATTGGGAAAACGGCGCTTATTACTACTCCAACGGCGGCGTATGGCTCAGCACGGTTACGGCCAAGGGCATCAGCTGGCGCTTTACCGACAAGGAAGGCCAGCCCCTCCTGAACAACACCAAGCTCGAAATGGTCATGTCCGCCGTGCCGGAGTACTACACCGCTGATGCGGAGGGGAACTACACCGGCCTCGGCAAGGGCGCAACGTGGACGATGCCTGTCACCGTCGACAGCGAAGCGCCGACCGTGAAGCAGCTGTTCTTCTCCAGCGACCCCGCGGGGCAGAAGCTCGTCAACGTCTCCGCGCAGGATAACCAGTACATCGCGGCAATTCAGTTTGCCACCACCGACGGCAAGCTCATCGGTACGCTCTCTCCGAATCAGGAAACGGCCGGCGAAGAAATCAACATCTCCGTCAACGCTGCCGCGCTGAACGCGGACAAGGTCCTTGTGGCTATCGTGGACTACGCCGGCAACGCTAAGGCCTACGCACTGGAGTTGGGCATGGGCGACAGCGGCGAGGAACCCGAAGTCGAACTGAACGGCTTCTTCGCCTTCAACTGGAAGGAGCCGAGCGCGTGGAACCGCTTTGAGCCGGAAACGGCCAGCGAGCCGGAGGTCGTTGCGGAATCTGCCGACGTGCAGTACAGCGCTGCTGAGTATGTCAACGGCAACGTCTACGCCTGCTCCAGCAACGGCTATCTCTACGTCATGCAGCATGGCAAGTTTGAGCCGACGCTCATCTGCTATCTCGACGCTGTCCTGATCGATATGGCCTACAACCCGGCGGATGAACAGCTCTACGCACTGGCGGTCATGCCCGACGAGGACGGTAACGCGCAGTACGGCAAGCTCGTCACCGTCGATATGATGAACGGCAACCTGAATGTGGTCGGCACGATCACGAGCAATGAAATGCCCTCGTCCAAAAAGGGCGACGTTCCGCAGGTTTTGGCCATCAGTGACGACGGTACGTTCTATGTCATTAATGCCAACACCTCCGTCCGGTCGAACTACCTCTACAGCTTCAAGCTGACGGAGGACGGCAAGATCGGCACGCTGACGAAGCTCGGCAAAACCGGCTTTGGCGCGAAGTACGTCCAGTCCATGGCCTTTGACCGCACTACCGGCGAGCTGTATTGGGCCGAAAGTACGCAGAAGAACAATTACTCGAAGCCGACCTTCGAGCTGGTCAAGCTCGACCTTACGACCGGCGCCGGTACCTCCGTTTCCAAGCTGCCGTATGAAATGACCGGCCTGTACATCGTGCGCGGTCAGGGTGGCTCCATCGGAACGACCTCGAAGCCCGAGCAGGTTCATCTGGCACCCAAGAGCCTGACACTCTACAGCGGCAACAAGACCTATCTGGAAGCCTCCGTTACCCCGTGGAACCTGACCGACCGCTCCATCGTCTGGACCTCGTCCAACGAGAAGGTCGCAACGGTCGATGCAAACGGCCTGGTCACGGCAGTTGCAAAGGGCACGGTGGTCATCACCGCTGCATCCAAGCTCGACGAAACCGTCAAGGCCGAATGCACCATCGAGGTCTTTGAAAACAGCACGACTCTGTCCGGCGTTGTCCACAATGCGGACGGTAATGCATTCTTCGCGGATATCGACGTTGACTCTGCGGCGTACAAGATCGTTTCCGACGCGGCGGAGCAGGACTACCTCTCCGTTGTCCAGACCGACGATATGCTGATGGCGGCGGGTGCGGACTCGCTGTACCGCATCGACCCGGCCAACGGCTATGCGGCCGAGAAGATCTGCTACACCGGCGACTTCTTCTACACCGATATGACCTACAGCCCCGATCTGGATATCGTCCTCGGCACCTACGGTACGAACCTGATTATTGTCGATCCGAATGAGGAAAACGGCGTCTACGGCGGCTGGAATCTCAAGAGCAGATACGGCCTCATCAGCGGCATTGCCTACGCAGGCCACGACAGCACGTATAACTACTTCTATCTGCTCAGCGAGTCGGGCACGATCTACCTGATCGGTATTCAAAAGACGGGCGACACCTACAGCTATGCTCAGTTTGATTCCATCAAGACCGATGAATCCCTTGCCATTAAGGGACAGCATCAGTTCCAGTCCCTGTACTATGATATGGAAAGCGGCTGGCTGTACTGGGCGCGCTTCGACGGTGAAGGCTCCTCCTCGATCATTGCGATCGAGGAAGAAACCAAGCAGGTCGTCGTCCGCGGCACCTTTGACGAGCTTGCTTGGCCGGTTGTCGGTCTGTACAGCTCCAAGGCGGGCGCCCTGGATATCGACCGCACGGGCGACTTTGACCTTACCGTAGCCGCTGCGGCGGTAGAGAGCGAGCAGTTTACCACGAAGGCTGCCGCACTTCCCGAAGCAAGCCTCACGGTACCGGAGCGCTAAGCGCAGAATAGGAGGAAATCATGAAGCAACTGATGAAACAGGCGCTGTCCGTCCTGCTGGTTGTGTGCCTCCTGTGTTCCGTGCTTCCCTCTGCCCTCGCGGCAGAGGGCGGCGGGTTCACGGACGTTCCGAAGAGCCACTGGGCCTATGACGCCATCACACAGGCCGTTGCTGCCGGATATTTCAAGGGCGTGAGCGGCACGGAATTTGACCCCGAGGGCACGCTGACCCGTGCCATGCTCGTTACCGTTCTGGCGCGTGCCGCCGGTGCGGATACGGAGCAGAACGCAAAAACCAGCTTTTCCGATGTTCCTGCCAATGCCTGGTATAGCGGCGCGGTCGCATGGGCGGAGCAGAACGGTGTCGTCAACGGCAACGGCGACGGCACGTTTGCACCCGATAACGCGGCGACCCGGCAGGAAACTGCAACAATCCTCCTGCGGCTGCTGAAGCTGCTGGACAAGACCCTTCCCGAAGCGGAAGAAGCGAAAACCTTTACCGACGCTGCCGACATCGCCGACTGGGCGAGCGAGGCAGTCGCCACGATGCAAAAGGCGGGCGTTCTGGCCGGTTATCCGGACGGCAGCTTCCGTCCCGACACTGTGCTGACGCGTGCCGAGGCCGCGACACTGCTGTGCCGCTTTATGAAGGCGGCGCAGGATACGGTCGAGCCGACCGAGCCGGAGCCTACGGAACCGACCCCGACCGAGCCGGAACCCACCGAACCGCAGCCCACGGAGCCGGCCGGCCCCATCCATGTGACCTTTGTTTCCCAGTACACGACCGCTTACGTTGACGGCAAGGCCGTTACGGAGCTGACGCTCGACAAGGGCATCAACTACGTCGAGTTCATCACCGTTTCTCAGACGGGCTACGAAGTCTACGAGGTCCAGGCCTCGAATGGCCGCGTGGCTACCAGCGGCACCAACCACATCGTGGCCGGTTTGACCGAGGATGTGACGATCACCCTCGTGGACGGCCTGATCCAGCATACCGTCACGTTCAACGCCGGCAACGGCACCGACCCCGTTCAGGTCAAGGTCCCGCACGGCAGCACGGTCGAAAAGCCGGCCGATCCCGTGAAAGAGGACGACACCTTCCTTGAATGGCACACCAGCACAGGCGAGGAGTGGGACTTCACCGTGCCCGTCGAGAGCGACCTGAGCCTGTTTGCCTACTGGCTGAACGAAACCTATGTCGGCGCGACGATCTATCTTGACGGCGTGAAGGGCAACGATGCCAACAACGGTCTGACGGAAGAAACGGCGGTGCGTACCTTCGCGGCGGCGGCTGCACTCGTTTCCCCGAAGGTCACGGACGGCGTGATCTGGGTCGTCCATACCGTTACTGTGGCTGACGAGCAGACTTGGGACCTCACCGGCCGCGACTGCGTGGTCAAGTGGGCGACGACCTGCACCGGCAGCATGGTCGTAGTGGATGGCGGCAGCCTGACGCTTTCCAACGTGACCCTCGACGGCAACCGCGATGCGTTCAAATCCGCCCCGTCCGGCAATGTGCTTACCGTCAACAACCATGGCAAGCTGACCATCAATGACGGTGCAGTCATCACGAATGGCTATGGCTCTCAGGGCGGTGCGCTCTTCGTCGACGGTGCTGACGTTGTAATGAACGGCGGCAAGCTCGTAGACAACAAGGCAAGCTACACCGGCGGCGCGATCTACATCCGTGGCACCTCTGCTGACAACGGTGCGTCCTTCACCATGAACGGCGGCGTGATCTCGGATAACTACAGTGGCGGTGCCGGTGCGGTGCTCAACGTTTCCCTTAGCAACCCCGTGGCGTTGAACCTGCTCGGCGGCACGATCGAAAACAACACGACCGAACAGGCAGCAGATATGGCTTGTGCCTTTTCCGCAACGGATGACAACACGACGCTTGTCATCGGCGGTGTCAAGATTGCCGGAACCAAAACCAAGGACGGCGTGGCTGCGTCTGCCGTGCTGCTTGGTACGCACAATGGCAGCTTCGTTCCGACCGAAAAGACCGATCTTCAGGATCCAATCTGCATCTTTAACCGTCACACCTCCAACAAGGATGTAACGCTGCTGGTGCCGGAGGGCTTTGCAAAGCTCAACGGCAAGCTCCCGATCTGCGTGTATACTGCCGTTGTCGGTGCGCTTTTCGTGTCCGGCGGCACGGGTGAGGGTGCCTATACGCTGCTGCAGAGTGATCTGGAGAAGCTCGACGTTCGCAATGACATCGAGGGTGCTTACTACCTGAAGATCGACGAGCAGAACAGAGTTGCGCTGGTCGAGATGGAAACGAATGACATCATTGTTTACCTCAGCGGCAGCGGCAACGACGAAAATGACGGCCTGACCGCCAAAACGCCGGTCAAAACCTTTGAAAAGGCCAAAGCCCTTCTGAAGGCAAAGGTCGATGCGGCAGAGAACATCCCCGATGATGCCAATTTCGTGATCTCGCTGGTTTACAAGCTCCAGATCGCGGAGGATTGCACGCTGAGCTTCGCCGACTTCGGCGACAAGGCTTCCCGCTGTGTCGTCCGCCGTGACGCGACGAACACCAGCAGTAATATGTTCGAGATCAAGAACAATGCGAATGTGACGATCGAGAACTTCCGCGTGGACGGCAATGACAAGTATCTGAAGAAGGGCGTGTCATCAACCTTCGTTATCACCGGCGGTGCAAAGGTTACGGTCAATGATGGCGTTGAGGTGTGCAATACGATCTACTCCTCCTCCGGCGACGGCGTTTTCAAGCTGGAAAACGGAAAGGAAGAAACGCTGCTGACCATCAACGGCGGCTGGTATCATGACCTGACCGGCAAAAACGGCTTGTTCGTTTACGGCACGGGCTCCTCGATGAGCACCTATGTTACCGGCAAGTGCGTCGTCAACGACTGCCTCGTCGAAAATGTCTCCGGTACGTATGCTCTGTTTTTTGCACAGCAGTACGTTACCATTGAAATCGGCGGCGGCACATATCGCAACCTGAACATGAGCGACGGTGTCGGTGCACTGGCTGGACTGAAGGGCAATCGTAAGGCAAATCTCATCCTGAAGCCCTTCACCGAGGAGGCTGCGGCAGCGCTGAACGCAGATGTTTATCTTTGGAATTCCGACTTCTACGAGGACGAGTATGATTATTACGAGTACCAGACGGACGACGGCTACCTGACCGTCAGCGGCCCGCTGAATTACGACGTTACGGTCAATGCCGTCTATATGACGTGGGGTACGGTCGTCGCGGTCGGCACGGAGGACTACCAGCTGACCGAAGCCGACCTGGCGCACTTCAAAACCAGCACCGGCGACTCGCTGGTCCTGAAGGAAAAGACCAATACCATCGAAATCGCAAAGGTTCGCTGAGCTTCACAAACAAGACCCGCTGCTTCGGCTGAAGCGATAAAATAATGGTAGACACGAAAGTGCCTACCATTATTTTTAGGCTCTATGTCAATCGTTGGGGTAGAGCCAGAATATCTCATACAAACACTTTCTCCTATGTCATTGCGAGGCGCTTGCGCCGTGGCAATCTCATGTCCCATCGAAGATGGAACAATGAGGAAGGTGCCTGCACGGCGGTGGGGGCATGCCCCCCGCCCTACATGGGTTTGTGCGAAACGGGAATGCCTGCAGAAGATTGCCATGTCGCTTCGCTCCTCGCAATGACAGCAAAGGGGGCAGCTACATCAGGCTGTACTTGAGCTGGCGGTATTTGCTGGGAGAAAGCCCCATCTGCTGCTTGAACTGGCGGTAGAAGAAGCTGTCGTTCGTATAGCCCAGCTCGGTGGCAATGTGGGCAATGGTCCAATCCGTGGAGTGCAGGAGGTCACACGCCCGGGTGATCTTGCATCGTATGATGTTCTGCGTGAAGCTGATATTAAAATATTCCCGGTACAGATGAATGAACCAGTCCTCGCTGACCCCTACATGGGCGGCAGCCTCCTTAACGTCATGGAAGGCATGAGGATCGTCTGAAATCATCCGCTGCAAATGGCACATCCGGCGATAGACCTGCTTCTTGGACGAGTCCTCCGAGTCTTCGCCGCTGGCGGTGGTATAAAAAAGCTGCTTCAGGAACAGCTCCATCTTTTCCATGCGGTAACGGTCGGAGGAGTAGAACAGATAGTGCATATTTTTGATGACCGTTGTCAGATTGAAGAAATTTGCGGGCGTATTCAGCCCCACAGGATGCTCCAGAGAATGGAAGAACGTACTCTCCTCCGGCGTCATGGAAAACTCCACGTAATCGATCAGCGCATATTCCTCCGCAGGCTCCACAGTAAGCTGCTCTCCCGGCAGGATATAGCTCATTTGACCCTCGCCCCGCTGCTCTGCAACGGTGGGCGAGGTGTAGCGCGCGGGGCTGCGGATCAGAAGACAGACAACGGTTTCCGCCGGCTGAAAATGGATACCTGCCTTGGTAATAACCTGACCGGATTCGATTCGAACGATTCGCATAGAAAAGCCTCCAATACCGCGGTTTTGTGCAGTATATGAACATTATAGTGGATTGTGGAAAGGGAGTCAAGAGATTATACTAAAAGAGCTAGACAAATGCGGAAAATATTGTGCATTATTTTCTGCGTTTGTAAATTAAGATAAAGGAGGCCAAAAAATGAAGCGATTTTTCAGCATGATGCTCGTTCTCGCTCTCGTTTTTTCCCTTCTTCCCGTCCTGCCGGCCGGGGCAGAGGAAGCTGAAAAAACCGAAGAACCTGAACAAAATATGCACTATTCCTATGCAGATATCGTAAAACGCACCTACGATATGACTTATCTTGCCACGGAGCCCAAGCCGGGAGAGGGCGGCAAGCAGATTACCTCGACGGACCCTTCCTCGCAGTATAACGAGGAAACCGGAAAGTACGAGAACTGGGACGCCAATCTGGATAACATCGGTTACGTCCGTTACAACCCCGAAAACGGCTACCGCGTTCTTGCAGATCTGGAAGGCCCCGGCTACGTCAACCGTATCTGGATCCCCACCTATTGGGAAGGCACCATGAATATCTACATTGACGGAGAGCTGCTCTACAGCGGCTCCTGCGCCGACTTCATCTGGGGCTCCGCCTTCCGGGAGTATGACGAGCTGTCCTTCCAGGCCAACTATCATGAATCCGAGCAGTTCGCCGGCCACTTCCTGGGCGGCATCGACCTCTTTGTGCCCATTACTTATAATGAGTCCTGTGTGATCGAGGTCGACGTGCACGAGAACAATCAGTTCTACTATATCGTCGGCTACTATGATCTGGAAGACGGCGCGTCCGTGGACTCCTTCCAGTGGCCGATGAGTGAGGAAAACAAAGCGGCGCTGAAGGCTGCCAACGACATTCTGGCGGATACCTCTGTCCCCACGGGCGATGTGCAGACCTCCAAGACCGTAAAGCCCGGCGAGACGGTAACGCTCTATGAGAGCGCACTGCCCGGCGCGATCAGCGCAACCGCGCTGAACATCGCCATTCCCGCCAACGAGTTTGACAAGCAGACCGCGCTGGTGGACTGGGAAATTGCCATGTACTGGGATGGCAGCGACAGCCCTGCCGTCTGCATGAGCGTGGCGGATTTTTACGGCGTTCCCTATGGCAAGAACGAATTTGACAGCGCAGGCTACGGCGTCGCTGCCGACGGCACGGTCTATTCCACCTGGTATATGCCCTTCAACGCCGCGAAGATCACCCTGACCAACAGGTCCGAGAAAGAACGTTCGGTCACGGCCGTTTTTGCAACGGAGACCCTGACCGATGCGGAGGCCAATGATCTGACCCGCTTCCATGCCAACTGGCAGCGCGCCTATGCCCGCACCGATGACAGAGCACCGGATGCACAGATGCTCTACGTTGAGGGGAAAGGCCGCTATGTCGGCACCAGCCTGCACGTCTACCAGCTTATCGACGGCATCTGGTGGGGCGAGGGCGACGCCAAGATCTTTATCGACGGTGAGAAGTTCCCCACCTGGTTTGATACCGGGTCTGAGGACTATTTCTGCTATGCATGGTGCGGCTCCATGCTCTTTAACTATCCGTACTGCGGCCAGCCGCAGAACGACGGTTATCCCTCCACCGGCGACAAGCAGGTGCAGGGACACGGCGATAAGGTGAACTACCGCCTGCACATCACGGATAATATCTGCTTCTCCACCTCTCTGGAGTCCAACATTGAAAAGTACTTCAAAGAGCAGTCGGATATGTATGCGGCAACCACCTATTTCTACCTGACCAAGGAGACTTCCGGCAACCATGTGGCCGTTGCTCCGAGCCGGGAAGACCGTCTGTTCAACAACGATGTTCTGACGGGAAGCACCCTGTTCTATCCCGGTGCTTATCTCAGCGCCCGCGTGATTGACAGCAATACCTCCGTGGAGCCCTGGCTGCAGCCCATGGACGCTTTCGAGGGTGAGTGGTACGGCGACCTAAACTATATGTGGCTGATCACTGCCAGGGGCAAGTACATTGACTACCTCATCGACATCCCCGAAGGCGGCCGCTATGCGTTCAATGTATCCATGACTTCGGCTCCCGACTACGGCAAATTCAACTACTATCTGGACGGTGAGCTGATCGGAACGGTGGATACCTTCAGTGCTGCCGTCGCCCAGAAGAATGTGACCGTGGATCTGGTTGACCTGACCCCCGGCGCCCATATTCTGCGCGTCGAGAGTGCCGGTAAGAACACCAGCTCCCGCGGCTATTACATGGGCATCAACTATCTGAAATTTGTGCCCACCAGCCAGGAGATCCAGATCAACGAATACTTCTTCGGCGGCTACGATGATCTGGTCAACAAAGTCACCAACAATACCGCACCCGGAACTCCCATCGGCCAGGGACTGGATGATTTCTGCAATGAGCATTACACCTGGCACGGCAAGTCGCACCTTTTCTGGGATCTGGGCGAGAACGGCGAAACGACGTTTACGGTGGAAATCCCCGAGGCAGGCACCTATTGTCTAGAACTGGGCCGCACTCTGGCAGTAGACTTCGGCAAATATGATATTCTTGTCAACGGCGTGAAGGTTGCGGAGAATGTGGACTCCTTCCGTGCCGGCGGCGTTTTCGGCGAGGTTTCCAGATATTACAACATTGAACTCACCGCCGGAAAGCAGACGATTACCTTCGTCGGCAAGGGGAAAAATGCTTCCGGCACCGGAACACTGATTGGTATTGACTATCTCAAGTTTACCACGCAGACAGAGGTCGGCGCATTCTACGGCGCTTATAATGACCTGTATGCCCGTTATGATGCGGACAACAGCGTCTGCACCAATCTGGAAACGCAGGAGCTGGGCTGGGTCGCCACGTATGTCTGGTATCACAATACGCAGCTGCGCTGGTCGAGCGAGGACTCCTCCGTTGCGTTCAACGTCACCGTTCCCGCAGAGGGCGACTATGCTATGAGTCTCGGCTACACCTGTGCCGGTGATTACGGTCAGTTTGAAGTCTATATCGATGGCAAGCTCGTCTCCGATACAGTGGATGGCTATTCCTCGGCGGTAGAAATGAAGACCTATACGCAGCAGGGGATCCATCTGACTGCCGGTGAGCACAAGCTGGTATTCAAGACGGTTGGAAAGAACGAACTTGCCACCGGTTACTGGCTTGGCCTGAGCTATGTTGACTTCCTGGCGCCCTACACGTCCGAGACGGAAGAAGTGGAGCGCACCACCCTGACCTTTGAGCAGCGGGAAGCCTATGCAGCGCTGCGGGCCTATGCAGAGGCGGCGCTGGCAAATGCGGACGAGCTGCAGAAGCCTCATGTCAGAATGACAATGGCTGAGGGCATGATGGCCATCTCCGCCGCTGCCCCCGACGAGGTGGAAGCTGCGCTGGCTGCCGCCAAGGCTGCCATTGACAACGTGCTTGCCACCACCTATGAGGAAGAACTGGAAGTTGACCTGGTGGACGACCTCTTCTATGAGGGCGCGGATATGCCGAACTGGGTCAAGAGCTATACCACCAGCGAGGCACCCCACGGTCAGGGTCTGGATGCCAACACCTGGAGCGGCGGCGGCCATCTCTTCTGGAGAGCAGAAAAGGTCGGCGACGAAATGGTCATCGCACTGGATGTTCCCTATGCCGGCACTTATACCGGAGAGTTTGCCTATACCGTAGCCGGAGACTTTGGCCAGTATGATATTTATCTTGATGATACCAAGCTCGGCTCTGTGGATGCTTACTTTATCCCCCTGGGCGTAAAGACGCTGGAACTGGGGGAGATGAATCTCACTGCCGGCGAGCATCTGCTGAAAATCGTCATTACCGGCAAGAACGATGCTTCCGCTGCCTATTTTGTGGGCATTGACCATCTGGTGTTCAAGGGAAGCACGCTGGGACTGGTGCAGTACCAGGCTGCCGCCTGCAAGTACCTGGACAGCTATAAGGACGCAGCGAGCTATTCCACCGAGCAGTGGCAGGTCGTTCTGGCGACCATCGCGGCAGAAAAGGCCAAGATCAATGCCTGCACCACGGTGGAGGAAGTGATTGCCGCCTGGCGCGCAGCAAAGAAGGCTCTCGATGCCATCGAAACCGGTCTCTTTGACTACGATAACCCCGTCTTTGACGAGACCAAGACGCCCGCGGACTTTGGCTGGAGCACGGACAACGGCAACTACAAGAACTGGCAGGTCACGACGGAGGGCGAACCCCTGTACGTCAAGTACGACGGCGTAAACAGCAAGCGCATCTGGAAGGAGATCATTCAGGACCCGAACAACTTTGCGGTGAAGATGACCGTGAAGGTGGAGGATCTGCGTGCTGAGATCGAGGTCATGGGTGTGCACATCGAGCTGAACACCCAGCATGGCAACGGCAACCAGATCTTCGACCGGGAGAGCTGGGATTGGTTCAATGCCAAGGACCAGATCGCGGAGGTCACCATCGTCCGTTCCGGCGGCGGCGACCTCATGATCAAATTCGTGGGACAGGGCAACTCCACGCCCGTGACCTTCACCAAGACGCCCACGAATCCCTCTGACAAAAACGTTTATATCGGCGTGATCGACACGGACGGCTCTGCATTCTTCTCCGAGATCCGTGACGAAGGCTTTGTCGGTCAGAACCCCGGAGACTTTGGTTGGGATACGGACGAGCCGAAGGACTTCAGCGGCTGGACGGCAACGGACGCAGCCAATGTGGCAGCGAACTATGACAAGACTGCCGGGGAGCACCGCATCTGGAAGTCCCTGCTGACGAACCAGGATGACTTTACCGTCAGCCTGGATGTGACTACCTCCAGCGCCACCTCCGCCTACGTGAAGGTGCTGGGTGTCACCATCGAGCTGGACGGCAACGGCGGCAACGGCAATCAGAACTTCATCAAGGTCAACGGAGAGAGCAAGGACTGGCTGACGAGCGCGGGCTGCACGGCCAATGTGAAGATCGTCCGTGAAAACGGCGGCGATTTGACCATCACCCTGACGGGTAAGGGCAACGCAGAGCCCATGGTGCTGACGGCAGCGCCGACGGAGAAGAACGAAAATCTGGAGATCGGTCTGTACCGCGGCGTTGCGAAGTATGAAAACATCTCCGTCACCTGCAAGGGTGAGGAGAAGCCTGTGACCTATACCGTCACCTGGATCGTGGACGGCAAGACCACCACGGAAACCTATGAGGAAGGGGCAATGCCCAGCTATAAGGGCAGCACCGACAAGGCGGCGGACAGCGAGTACACCTACACCTTTGCCGGCTGGGAGCCGGAACTGGCAGCGGTAACTGCCGATGTGACCTACACGGCAAAGTACACCAAGACGCCCATTGAAAAGCCTGTAGCCAAGTACACTGTCACCTGGATTGTGGATGGCAAGACCACCACGGAAACCTATGAGGAAGGGGCAATGCCCAGCTATAAGGGTAGCACCGACAAGGCAGACGACCAGCTCTTTGCCTACACCTTCACCGGCTGGGATAAGGCGCTGACCTCTGTGACGGCAGATGTGACCTACACCGCCGTCTACACCAGACAGATCAGAACGGTCACGCCGGACGGCCGCTACAAGGATGTGGCGGAGAAAGCATGGTACTATGGCGAGGTCTACACCGCAACGGGTCTGGGCCTGATGAACGGTGTGAGCGCAGATGAGTTCGAGCCGGAGGAAAACATGACCAGAGCCATGATGGTAACGGTCCTATGGCGTCTTGAAGGCTCCCCGAAGCCCGTGGGCGAGAATCAGTTCAAGGACGTGAAGGACGGCGAATGGTTCACCGACGCCATCGTCTGGGCGGCGGAGAACGACATCGTCAAGGGTGTGAGCGATACGGAGTTCGAGCCGGAGGAGAATATCACCCGCGAGCAGATAGCGACCATTCTCTACCGCTACGCCGAGAAAAAGGGCTGCGACATGAGCAAGAGAGCGAAGCTGGACAGCTTCCCCGATGGGAACAAGGTCAGCGATTGGGCAGAGGAAGCCCTCTCCTGGGCAAATGCGGAAGGACTGGTCAACGGCTCCACCGAGGGCAAGGAAACCTACCTCCTGCCGCGGGAGAACGCCACCCGCGCCCAGGTCGCCGCAATCTTCGTCCGCTTCGTGGCAAACATCCTGGCATAAAGCAAAAGCGCATACCTTACAAACAGAAACCTATGCAAAAAATGGACACCACATTTCCGTGGTGTCCATTTTTGCAGATCCGAAGTTTCGTCATTCTGAGCGCAGCGAAGAATCTAAAATGTTCGGAATTTCCGGAAAACTGCGATGTTTTCTTGAGATTCTTCGGTCGCTTTGCTCCTTCAGAATGACATAAAAGGACTTCTTTGACAGTCTGGAATCGGCCAGCGCCCAAAAGGAGCTGGCCGATTTGTCTTTCAGTGACAGAAGGATACGGAACTGCAATAAATTGGCATCAGAGTCCGTGATTCTTTCTGTAATCCGATGGAGTGATGCCAATATGCTTCTTGAATTGCCGGTAAAAGTAATTGACCGATTCATAGCCAAGCTCTTTGGCAATGCGGGAAACGGTCCAGTCCGTGTTTTGCAGGAGCGTACAGGCCTTGTGCAGCCGCATATTGATTCGGTCCTTTGCAAAGCTGATATGAAAATACTCCTGATAGAAATGCTGAAACCGTGATGGGCTGAGTCCGACAAAAAGAGCGGCATCAGCGACGGTAGGATATTGCTTCGGGTCATCATTGATTCGGCGCTGCAGCAGCCGCAAGCGGAAACGATGGTATCCCATGCGGTCCTGCTGATTCGGCGTTTCGTCGCCGGATGCGATATGATGTACAAGGATCCGCAAGAATCCATTGATTTTTTGCGCACGATACCGACAGCCGCTATAGTATAGGGTGTAAATTTGTTTTATCCAACCGGAAAGCTCAAAGAAATGAGCGGGACAAATCGGCTCTTCGGAAGGGAGAGGAAGCTCCTCCATGCAGACATCCGCCGCAGGAGAAAATTCCACATAGTCCAGTGTCAGGAACGGTTCAGTGCCGGTGAGCTCCAGATGCCGGCCGGGACGGATGCACAGCACCTGATTGGATGCTTTGCTGAAATTCTCCCCGTTATAATTGTAATTAGCTGGTGATTTTACCAAAATAATCAGATAATTCTTGTCACTAAAGTAGTGAAAATGGCTGTTTTCAAATACTCTCTCATGTTCAACAGTATACAGTTTCATAAATAACCGCCTCCGGTTTTAGCATAAAAGTGCAGTATAACGATAGTATAGACAATTGCGAAAAGATTGTCAAGCAGAGTATAATAGGAACGGAATACATCCAGTCAAATGCTGCGCGGATGCAAAAGGAGGGTCGTTATCGCATTCCCATAAAAAAGATAAAGGAGATAAAGAAATGAAAAAACTGATTAGCTTGTTTCTCGCACTTGTATTTGTAATTTCCGTATTTCCTGCAAGCTTATTTTCTGCAAATGCGGAGGAAGACGAAACAGTCATACCGATTGAATGGAGCGGAACAGAAGACTGGCTTTCAACGGCCGTAACTGTTGATAATACCAGAAGCTATACCATTTCTTATGATGTGTCTATGCCTCTGATCCAGACGATTGCGCCGAATAACTGGGCAGATGACACATATCTTGTTCTGCTCAACGAGGACGAATCCCATAAGATCCTGTTTGAAACGCAGACGGGGCGTGGTGAGAATACCTATACGCTGGGACTTTCCACCCATTCCAACCACGGCGGCGTTTGGACGGACCGCATTTTCCAGGACACCGCGGCCTATGATGTACCGATAAGCAATGTGAATTTGGCCTACAGCTATGATGCGACGACGCGGGTATACCGTTGGGTTGTTACCAATCTAGATACCAGAATGGTAGTACACAGCTACAGCGTGCCTGCCGACCGTGTGTCGGACGTACTGGCGGCAAATACTGCACTTTCAATGAAAATATATCGGAATCCTGCTGCAATTACCGTGAGCAATGCAACACTGACCTATCATAATACACAGCAGGATGCAGCGAACCTCCATATTGAGGGAGGAGACCTGCCGTCTATGGTGAAGTCTGTCACAGTAGAGGGAAGCGCTCATGTGCAGGACCTGGACCCCGGCATCTGGAGTCAGGGAAAGCAACTGTTTTATGTGGCGAAATCTGTGGGCGAGACCGCAGTTTTTGAGTTCTCGCTGAGCGCTGCGGCAGAATACCAGGTAAGCCTGGCGTATACACGGGCAAGCGATTACGGTATGTTTGATTTCTATATCGACGATACAAAGCTGCTTTCTGCTGACAGCTATTCGGCAGCCGCAGATGTTAAGACGCAGGACTGCGGCAAGATTGAACTGGCTGCCGGCACCCATGAGCTGAAGCTCGTGGTGACGGGGAAAAACGAAAAGTCTTCCGGGTATTACCTTGGTATTGACCATCTTGATTTTATTTCCGGGGAGAATGAGCCGGTTTCTTATGTGAGCTCAACCTGGACGTTGGGCAGTAATTGGGCAGTCGATCAGGCGGATACCCGGATGATCCTTCTTGGTAAGACCTCCACTGCAAGCACGCTTAACCGCAGACTGAATATGTCTGAGGGTGTCGCACTGAGCACAACGCTGCATTTTAACGGAGAGATCGAGGAAGTCAATGCCTGGGGCGGCGTGGCGGAGTTTATTTTCTTTGATGAAGCCTCGCAGGACTATCTTTATCTGAAGCTCCACCGCTATCGCAACGGCGAAGGACTGTATCAGGTCGATATCTATGCTGATGTGTGGGACTACAGTGCGGGTAACTGGACCGGACGGGTAGCGGATTCCTGGGGGATCCGTACGGACGGTGAAACGATCTCCGATGTGAATGTCAAAATCCTGAGACCGGCTGACGGCGAAAGAATTGAGGTCAGCCTTGCGGATTCTTCGGGTGCACTGGCCAGCGCCGTGATTGACGCAGACTCCTTCGACTCTGCGGAAAAAGGCTCCGATTTTGCAAAGAATATCCTCAACAGCGCCTCTGTGCGCCTGCAGGTGTCTCCTGCCGGGGACAATACACATCTGTTCTCTTTGGATCACCCGAAGATTACCGTGCCGGAAGTATTGGTTTCGACCAGCGAAAAGTGGGATCTCGGCGCAAACTGGATGGCAGATGAGACGGACAGCAAGCTGGCGCTTATCGGGCTTCCTGCTGAACCGGCTGTTTGGAAGGAACGCATGGATTTGACGGAGCAAGGCTTGACAATGCGGTGGAGCTTTGACGGCGAGATAGCCGCACCAAATACCTGGGGCGCCGGTATAGAGCTCTTCCTGCGTGACCCTGCGGGCGGAGATTATGTGGTGGTTCGACTCAACAGCTATCTCAATGGTGAGGGGCGTTCCCAACTGTATATCTCTGCTCAGTTCTGGGACGAGAATGACCGCGTATGGTCTGAGCGCCTGGCAGATGTATGGTATACAAAGGAAGACGGAAGCACGATAAACAGTTTGCGCATACGTATCGTTCCTGCCGTCGATCACCTTACGGTAATTGTCAGCGATAAAACCGGCGAGCTGTCCAGTGCGGACATCAGTACGGCGTCTTTCGCGGATGCTGCATTGGGGCAGGCTTTTGCGGCGCTGCTTTCCAGCAAAGAGGCTGCGTTTATGGTCAATGGTACCGGAAACAGCACGGAGGATTATTTTGTATTCAATCCGAGCATCTACGATACCTATTATTCCTATGCTGACATTATCTCCCGCACTTGGGACATGAAGAATCTTGCCGTAGAGCCAAAAGAGGGAGAGGGGAGCTTCGAGTCAACCTCTCACGACCGGGCATCCCGTTATAACGAAGAAACCGGAACATACGAAGACTGGGCAGCCAATGCAGACGGCTTTGGATATGTACGGATTGATGCCGCTACGGGCTACCGGGTAATGGCCGACCTGCAGGGTCCCGGCTATCTTACGCATCTCTGGTTCGCATGGGACAGCACAAATCCCATCAAGATCTACATTGATGGCGAGCTTGTGATTGATATGCCGATTGTGGAGTTCCGCAGATACTTCGGTGAATATGACAAGCTGAGCTTTAAGGCAAACGAAATGCCGGATGGCTACAATGGCTCGAATCAGCTCTTTGTACCGATCCCCTACAATGAATCCTGCGTGGTAATGCTGGACTGCGGCTCGCAGGATATGTTCTACTACTATGTCGGCTATTATGAACTGGAGGACGGCGCTGCGGTAGAACCGTTCGCTTTCCCGCTCAACGAGGAGAGCAAGGCAGCATTGGCAAAGGCCAATGCAGAGCTGTCGGATACTTCCCTGCCGAGAGAGGATGCCGGTTTCCATGAAAATGTTCCGAGCGGGGAAACCGTTACGCTCTACGATGCGGCGCAGCCCGGCGCTGTGAATGCATGGTCTCTCCAGTTGAACATCCCGGAGAGCGAACTGGACGAACAAGCGACATTAACGCAGTGGTTGCTCCACATCTATTGGGACGGAGAGGAAACGCCGGCGGTCGCTATGACGGTTGCTGATTTCTTCGGTACGCAGTACGGACTCTACCGCAATGTTTACGACTCTGCGGGCCCCGGCGTTGCAGAAGGCGGAATCATGTACTCTGACTGGTATATGCCGTATAATACTGCAAAAATCACGCTGACGAACAACTCCGGTACTGCACGCAGAGTAGATGCCTGCTTTGAAGTGGAATCCTTGAGTACGGATGAGGCAAACGCACTGATGCGGTTCCATGCGAACTGGCAGCGCTCCTACCAGTCCGAGGAAGAGCGCGCCCCGGATGCCCAGTTTGTTTATGTTGAAGGCAAAGGCCGCTATGTGGGCACTTTCCTGCACCTCTATCAGGTCGTAGACAATATCTGGTGGGGCGAGGGTGATGAGAAGTTCTATATTGACGGGGAAAAGTTCCCCAGTTGGTTTGGTACCGGCTCTGAGGACTACTTTGGCTATACCTGGGGTGATGGGCTGCTCTTTGACTACCCGTACTGCGGTCAGCCTATTCAGGAGGGAACGTACTCCAACGAAAGCGGTATGACTGTACTGCAGGGAGCAGGCGATAAGGTCAACTATCGCGTTCATGTGTTAGACAACATCCCGTTCCGCACGTCCTTTGATGCCAACATTGAGAAATATTTCACGGAAGCTATGACGAAATATGCTTCCACGACCTTCTTCTATTTGACAAAGGACACCGGCGGTAACCATACGCCCGTGGCACCGACACAGGATCAGCGTCTCTTTAATAACGATGATGCACCTCCTCCTTCGATTGATGCAGATCCGACCAAGACTCCGGGAGACTTTGGCTGGAGCGCAGAGAACAATAACTATGAGGGCTGGCAGGTTACTGCAGACGGAAGTAAACTGTATGTCGAATATGATGGAAACAACAGTGCCAGGGTTTGGAAGGAAGTTCTGAAGGACAGCAAAAACTTTACGATTTCGCTTACCGTGAGAGTTGGAAGCAAGCGTGCCAGCGTTGAAGTGCTGGGACAGGTGATTGAGCTTAACTGCAGCGGTGGAAGCGGCGGTCAAATCTTTGACAATGTTTCCTGGACATGGTTTGAGGCCCTCAATCAAACGGCGACGGTAACCATTAGCCGCGTGGATGGCGGCGACCTGTATGTTACATTGTACGGAAAGGCCAACAGTAAACCGATCACTTATACCAAGCCTGTTATAAACGAGAATAACAGAAATCTGTATCTCGGAGTAATTGATAAGGACGCCAGTGCTTATTTCTATGCCCTCAGCGTAACCAGCGAGGGAGAAATTCCTGAGCTCGGTTCTCCCGCGGACTTTGGCTGGGATACGGACGAGCCGAAGGACTTCAGCGGCTGGACGGCAGCGGACGCAGCCAATGTGACGGCGGACTATGACAAGACTGCCGGGGAGCACCGCATCTGGAAGTCCCTGCTGACGAACCA
>OIZL01000846.1_pt1 | contig 19829 bp, 17 predicted proteins | sample 1588541 | NCBI WGS metagenome assembly OIZL01 (sample SAMN03283285) | human gut metagenome | biome: human-associated habitat; material: feces | host: Homo sapiens | place: Peru | collected 2012 | reverse complement strand
CATATTTACTAGAATCTCTTTTACCTTCTGATTCTAATTTAATTAGTTTTTCTAATTCTCCATATTGTTCTTTTGTTATGTTTAATAGTTTTGTTAATTCTTCTTGTACATATAGAATATCTTTTTCTTTCATTAGTCTCACCTGGGCTTTATTTTATTACATTAAAGTGATTTTGTAAAGAAAAATGTTGATAAAACTAGTTTTATCAACATTTGTTTTTTATGTGTTAATAATTGCTTAGTTGTTAACATTATACTTCTTTTATTGTGTATGGATTAGAGGCACTTCCATCACCGGAAGACCACAAATTATCACCCTTAATTGATATTACTGGCCTTATTACATATTTTCCAGGCCAGCTAGAAAAACCCAGTTTGCCATTACTATTATATCCTACTAGATTATTGATAAATGCAATATTTCCAGTTAAATTACTAGCTCCTTCATAAGGCCTAGCAAATAACGCAGGAGTTAGTAATGCTGTTGCAGCAGTATCTGTATTTTTTTCATTATTACTATTTACTGAATAATATGCCTTTATTTCGTTTACTTCCGTATGTGCACCACTCGCAAAAATCACTTCATCAACCGTCATAAGAGCTATAGAATAATTTATAGTTGCATATTTATTTAAAACTGAAAAAGCATCCCTTATATCGTTGCAATTATAAGAAGGATTTACACCATCAACTAGTAAATTTTTACCATAATAATAAAAATCGCTATCATTAGAGAAAGACTGTGAAATTCCTAATGTTCTGTTATTACAATAAACAGCATTTGAACTTGTATAATTTTCTAACTCTATTAGGTTTTTATTAAACCAGTTTTCTAAATATATTTTAGCACTACTATCTTTTGTATTCTCCCTACATCCATCAAGTGAAGAAGAATTGCCATATTTATAGCCAACAGAACAAGGGGTATTATAAACATCATTAAAATACATCAACTCTAATCCAGTATTGGTAGAACTAGGACTTGTTCCTGAATAAAGTAGTCTTACACTTCCATCATGATTAGTTCTTATTATTCTCCAGTACATAGGGTCTCCTACATTTGCAATGTTAATTTCTTCACAATAAAAATTATTAGTTTCTGAATTATTACAAGAATGTAAACTATCATATTTGGCATAACTTTTTTGATCTGATGAATAACCCATTACAATTCTTTTATTCTCTTTCCATGTTCCAAACTTTAACCAATTGTTCTTGGCATTTCCACTAAAATAATATACTGTAACAGGTGTGCTTCCTGCTATACTTTCTGTAGTTTTATATAAAGTCCCTGTGTTTGTTTCAGTAAATGTTGTACTAAAGTCTGTTCTTACTTCTCTAGCCGTATTATCATCCAATATTTGCCATCCTAATGTTCCTTCCTCATAATCTCCATGATCCACAGTGCCCTTCTCTATATATAGAGTTCCTGAAAGAGTTTTTCCCATATCCTCGCTTTGATCTTCAGTAGTGTTTTGATATCTAAATTCTACTGTATATGTTTGTGTAGCACCCTTTGCTATCTCTACACTATATGCTAGTATTTTATCTTTTGCTTGACTACTTTTAGGTACATCTGCAAAGTCATTCATATTGTAGCCACCATCAGCACTAGTTATTTTATATTGTAAGTATCCTGTAGTTACGAAAGTATTTACTAAGTCTTTTATACCTATGTTATATTTATAAGTATCTTTACTTTCATTTTTAACTGTAAATGTACTCGTTTTAGACCAACCTGGTTCAATATTAGTTCCACTAAGTAAATTACTTTCTGTAAAAGTTATTTTTAAATCTTTAGATTTTAAAACTATATTCTTACCTTCACCTTCTATTCTTGCCATAAAGAATGCTACTGATACTGTTAATGTTATTAGTAATAAGCATCCTAGTACTACTAATATTTCTCCTTTTTTCTCTTTCATATTAACCTCTTTTCTTTTTTAGACACTAAAAAGAGATAGGGTTAACCTATCTCATTAAAGCACATGAAAAACCTAGAGGTTTATTATTTAGTAATACCCCCCCCTAGTACTTTATTTTGTACAAGAGTGCTATTGTTTTTCATGTTTTGTCTCTCCTTTGTTTTTTTGAAATATATGTACCATATTCTGTACATTATATTTCTTATATTTTCTTACAATAAAATAATACCACAAAAAGTATTAGTTTACAAGTATTATTTTCTTGTACTTTTTGTGGTACTATTATTATTTCTTTATACGTTTTACTTTAACTTTATTTTGTGCACTATAGTTGTTTACACTATTAGTTATGTCTAAATAGAATTTAGAAAACTCTACTCTGTTTAATTCTCCTTTAATTGTAACCGAGTTACCAAGCATTATTAAGTTTGTCATTCTTTTTAGAAAAAATAGATAATCATTATTATTTCCAATTAAGTAACATTTATCATAAACTAAATTAAAACTATTTTTATTATAAACTTTTTTATAAATTTCAACTTTATTTATTATGTTAAAGAAATTATTTTTTTTAAAATTTAAAACATATTCCATATTTATCTTCCTTTACTTTGTTAATTTTTTAGTATGTGCACTACTAGTGGTTTTTTCATATTCTCTTGATAGTTCTTCTTTAAGAGCATAAAGTATATCAATATTCTTTTGGTTTAAAGAAACTATTTTACCTTTTTCTATATTCATAGTTTTTTCATTAGTAATATTTTTAGTATTTTCTATATCTATATCTATTTCTCTAAGTTTACTTTCAACTATTAAAGCAAATTTATCAAGTTCTTTAATGTTTTCATTATTTCTAACAAGTCCATATACATTTAGCCCCATTATAGCAGCATTAAAGATAGTTAAACCTATAGATACTTTAGATAAAGTATATCCCATTACTAAAAAGCAAGGTATTATTTGTGATATTGCTAGTATTAAAAATAATATTCCAAACGTTAAGAAAAACTTATTTCCTTTTTTTATTTCTCTTCTTTCATCTGCTAAACCTTTAAATGTATTTAATAAAATTTCTCTTTTATTTTGAAGAAGTAATTTTTCTTCATTTAAATTTTCTACATTTTTAGCACCTTTGTTTTCTTCAAAAAGTACATATTTATTATTATCTAATTTCATATAATCTGTAAACATATTAATCCCCCTTAATTAAAGTGATATTTATTGTAATATATTAATTACATTTTTGCAAGTTAAAAGTGGCAAGAAGCCACTTTAAATTTTTTTTATTAATTTACTTGTTTCATCTTCAATAAGATGATTTTCATGCATTAATTCTTCTTTTCTAATTTCAAATATCTCTATACTTTTTTCTTTTAAATCATTTACTTTGTAAATATTTTCATTCTCTTTAGTTATTCTTTTAGTTTTTTCTAGTTCTAATTCTCTTAAAGTTTTTTCTTTTTCTAACTTAATCTCTTTTAAATAACTATCAAGATTTTTAACTTTTTTATCATACTTAAAAGCATTTACAAGTACTAAGATAAATTCAAATGCATACACTCCTGATAAAAGTATTGTACCTATAGTATTAATAAAACCGCCTAAATTTAATGGAATAATTCCAAGTGAAAGTATTAAAATAATAAGTAAAAGTTTATTAAAACCTTTAATATCTTTTCTTAAATTCTTTACAATTATACTATTATCTCTTATTTCTTTATCAAGAAGTTCTATTTTATTTTCTAATAAAGGCTCATTTTCATTAAAATTCTCTACTATTTTAACATTTCCATATTCATCAGTAATTGCAGTTTTATCTTTAGTGACATGCATGTATTCTTTATTCATATAACCCACCTATTTATTTAAACTTTTTTTAAATGTTTCATACATTTTATTTAAAGAACTATCTTTAATTTCAAAACCAGCTTCATCTCTCATAATAATAAGAGTTTTTTGATAATAATTAGTATTCTCAGTTTTCTTTTTTTGTACAACTTTACTTACTAATCTATCTTTAATATTAGATATTTCTTCTTTATCTAAAGTTTCTACTCTGTAAATAACATGATATCCATATGTAGTTTGAACAGGAGTAGTACTATATTTACCATCTTTTAAAGCTTTAGCTGCTTTAGTAAAACTTTCCTCATAAGAAGAGTCAAACTCTACATTAAAACTTTCAGTAGTTATATCACTTTTATATTTAGTTTTAATCTTTTCCCAGCTAGTACCTTTATTAAGTTCTTTAATAATCTTTTCTATTTTAGCTTTAGCTTCATCAGTAGTCATGTTTTCACCTGTTTTAACTAGAATATGTTCTACTTTAAATGGTGCAAAATAACTTTCTTTATAGTAACTATCTATTTCTTTATCAGTTACATTCTTAACTAAATATTCTTCTACATATTTATTTCTTTTATAATCAAGTTCTAAATATTTAAGAAAATTTTCCTCTGTACCAAAATTATATTGTTTTAAAAATTCTTCTTTAGATAATTGATAATATGTTTCATAATTTTTATAATAATTTTCAGCAGTTTCTTTAATAGACTTATTATCTTCTTCTGTTAAAGTATATTTTTCATCTAATATAGCTTTATCAGTAAGTTCAATTAAACTATCAACTCCATACTTATTTCTTAAATTATCATACATATTATCTGCAGTAATGTTTGTTTTACCAACAGTTGCTGCAACTTCTTGACCATTTTCTAGTTTAGCAATTCTTTTAGGCCAAATAATAAGCACGACTATAATTGTTAAAAGAATTCCTACTAATAACCCTTTTATTTCTTTACTTCTTTTCTTTAAAATATCTTTCATTTCTATTCCTCCTAAAAACATTTTACTATATTTTTTACTATTTTACAAATATTTCAAAAGATTTTCATCTATTTAACACTTTAGTAACAGGATTAAATGTTTTTCTATGATATTTACTAGCGCCATATTTTTCAAGCGCTTCAATATGTTTTTTAGTTCCATAACCTTTATTATTCTTTAAGTCATACATAGGATACTCTTCATCCATTTTAACAAGTAAGTGATCTCTAGTAACTTTAGCAACTATACTAGCTGTAGCAATTGTCTCACTTAAAGCATCTCCTTTTATAATAGAAGTAGTAGGAATATCTATATCAAGTTTCATTGCATCTATTAAAACATGTTCAGGTTTAACTTCTAAATTACTAATTGCTTCTTTCATAGCAATTTTAGTTGCTTCATAAATATTTACTTCATCTATTACTTTTTCACTTACTATACCAAGTCCTATACTAACTGCATTTTCTTTTATAATAGTATATAACTCTTCTCTTTTCTTTTCACTTAATTTCTTACTATCTTTTATATCCTTATGAAAGAAATTAACTGGTAAAATAACTGCACATGCTACTACTGGTCCTATTAAAGGCCCTCTTCCTACTTCATCAACACCTGCGATTAGTGTTTTTCCTTCTTTATATAGTTCATTTTCATAATCAAGCATTCTTTCCAACTTCTTTCTTAACTCTATTATATAACGAATTTCTATCAAGTAAAAGATGTTTTAATAATTCTTCTCTTTTACCTTGCATTACAAATTTATCCTCTATACCCATAATAATTATTTCTTTATCTGTTAAAGTCTTTAAATAACTTCCTAAAGAACCAATTTTCATACTTTCTTCATATACTATCATTTTTTTATTCTTTTTTAGTACTTTATTAAAGTATTCATAATCAATTGGTTTTAAAAATCTAGCATTAACTAGTTCTACATTAATATTTTCTTCTCTTAGTTTATTTACTACTTCTAAACTTTCGTTTACAAAGTCTCCGTATGTAATAATAGTTAAATCTTCTCCATCTGTTATCTTTTCCCAAGAACCTATTTTAATTTCTTTAGGTTTATCTTTTAAGTATTTAAGTTTCTTTTTAGAATATCTAATTACAAATGGACTATTACTGTTAATAGCAGTTTTAAGTAAATTAGTTAGTTCTATACTATCTTTAGGAGAAGTAATAATCAAATTAGGAAGAGGAAGTAAAAATGTTAGATCAAACACTCCTTGATGCGTTTCTCCATCTTCTCCTACTATACCACATCTATCTACTCCTATTATAACTTTTGAGTTCATTCTTGCTATGTCATGAAGTATCATGTCATATCCTCTTTGCATAAAACTAGAATATATACTTACAAAAGGAATAATTTTATTTAAACTTAAACTATTAGCAAGAATTAAAGCGTGTTCTTCCGCAATACCAGTATCAATAAACTGACTAGGAAATTTTTCTTTATATTTAGTTAGTTTAGAACCAACTTCCATTGCGGGTGTAATAACCATTAATTCTTTTCTGTTTAATCTAACTAATGAATCACACATTATTTCACTATAACTTACTAAATCGCTTTTATTAAGAAACTCTCCTGTTTCTTTATTAAATTGAGGTACTCCATGCCAAAGACCTTTCTTATCATTCTCGGTAAATTTATAGCCTTTTCCTTTTTCTGTTATAACATGAATTAAAACGGGTCCTTTTGCTTCTTTAGCCATTTTTAAATAACTTTCTAGTTCGCAAAAGTCATGACCATTAATAGGGCCATAATAATCAAGGCCAAACTCTTCAAAAAGATAGCCTTCTTTTATATATAGTTTCTTAATACTTTCTTTAATTAAATGCATAAACTTAACTAAATACTTTCCTATAAAAGGAACTTTTATTAAAAATTTTTTAGTGCCTTTTTTAGCTAAATCATATCTTTTATTACTTCTTAATTTATCTAAATAATTATGAAGAGCTCCTACATTCTCACTAATACTCATATTATTATCATTTAAAATAATAATCATTTTAGATTTAACTTCTCCAATATGATTTAATGCTTCATAAGCAAGTCCATTAGAAATTGATGCATCTCCTATAACGGCTACTACATTATAGTCTTCCTTATTTCTATCTCTTGCAATTGCAAAACCAAGTGCACTACTTAGACTAGTTGAAGAATGTCCTGCTTCATAACAGTCATAAACACTTTCACTTCTTTTTTGAAAGCCACTTAAACCATTTATTTTTCTTAAATTATCAAAATCCTTACTCCTACCAGTTAAAATCTTATGAGTATATGCTTGATGTCCTACATCAAATATAACTTTATCTTTAGGTAAATTAAAAACTCTATCTATCATTATAGTTAACTCGACTACTCCTAGATTACTAGATAAATGGCCACCACTTTTAGATACTTTATCTATTATAAATTCTCTTATATCTTTAGAAAGAAGTTCTAATTCTTCATAATTCATCTTCTTTAAAAATTTAGGATCTTTAATATCATATAAATTCATTACTTCACTCCAGTTATTAAATTATAGTTTATTTTTTAAATTTTATCAATATAAAAGAGATTTCACCTTTACATAGATAAATAAAAGTGCAATTTCTTGCACTTTAATTATAAACTATTTCGTATGGATTTTCTGGAGTTCCGTTTCCTGAAGACCATAGGGCGTCTGCTTTGATTGATATAACTGGGCGTGTAAAAACGATTGTATTTTCCAAATCATTAACTGTATCAGGAGAAAGTAGAGCGTTGTTTTCTACAATGAAAGAATAAACATTTTTATTAAGGTAGTAATTCGGCGAAAGTAACCACCACGATTCATTTCCCGTTGTGCTGCCTCCGGCACTATTTAAATAATACCATGCATACGGCTCATCTAAACCACTATTTGCATCACTACCCGCAAATACTAATTCATCCACTGTCATTAATGCTACTGGATATGTTAGTTTTGCTTCTGCATTGCTTCCTGAAAATGAGTCTTTACTGTTTTTACAATCATATGTCGGTTTTGGATCAACCACTTCGTCATCGTTACCATACATTCTTTGAAAAGGCGCAAAATCAAAGTATTTTGTTATACTATACGTATAATAACTAGAAACTTCCCTATCATTACAATAGACCGCTTCTGTACTTAAGTATTTTGTGTAACTTGTTAAGTTATTGCTATACCATGTATCTATTACTTTTTTTATTGTACTATCATTTTCATTTGTTCTGTTATTATCAAGACTTCCACTTGTTCCATACATATAGCCTACATACATTGGATCATTAGCAAGATTATTAAATACACTTTCTCCTATATATCCTTCTGTTGTATCAGGACTTGTTCCTGAATATAATAGCCTTACACTTCCATCATGATTTGTTCTTATTATTCTCCAGTACATCGGATCTCCTGCACTTGCATACTTGTAGACTGTACAATTATAATTATAACTAGTCGCACTTGTACATTCATTCATAGTTGAATACTCCTTGTACATACTACTCGTTGAAGTTCTGTAACCTCTATAAACAATGTTGTCAGTTTTATATTTTCCAAACTTTACCCAGTTGTTAGTAGCATTTCCAGCGAAGTAATATACATCTTTAGCAGCACTTCCTGCTATACTTTCGGTTGCTTTGTAAAGGGTTCCTGTGTTAGTGGTTGTGAATGTTGTACTAAAGTCTGTTCTTGTTTCTACTTTAGGATTATAAAACATAATAGCCTCTGCAAGTGTGCCCTCTTCAAACTGCTTTTCTGTGCCTTTTTCTATATAAAGAGTTCCACTCAATATTTTACCCATGTCATCACTTTGATCTACTTCACTGCTATTCTCATATTTAAACTCTACATTATATGTGTGAGTTGCTCCTTTTGCTATCTCTACACTATAAGCTAATACCTTATCTTTTTGAGCACTACTTTTAGGAACATCTTTAAATCCACTCATGTTGTATCCACCATCAGTACTAGTTACTTTATATAGCAAGAAACCTTTTGTTACAAAAGTATTTACTAAGTCTTTTATAACTATGTTATATTTATAGGTATCTTTACTTTCATTCTTTACTGTGAATGTACTTGCACCACTTGACCATCCAGGTTCTATATTTACTCCAGATATATTACCGCTCCCACTTGAAAATGTTATTTTAAGATTTGCACTGTCAAGTGAAATATCCTTTCCTGTACCAAATATTTCTGTTGTGAAGTATGCTAGTGTTACTGATAAAACTACTACTAACAAACTTGCTAATATAATAATTAATTCTTTCTTCTTTTTCATAAATCTTTCCTTCCTTTTTTAAACACTAAAAAGAGATAGGGTTATCCTATCTCTTTAAAGCACATGAAAAACTTGAGTTATTACTAGTTATTAATAATAACCCCCCCCCCTAGTACTTTATTTTGTACGAGTGTGTTATAGTTTTTCATATTGTTTCTCCTTTTATTTGTTTGTTACAACTACTTTAATATTTTTTGTTTTACTTGTATAAGTTAATTTTACATCACTACCGGTTACATATACTGGAACAGTATATTGTCCAGGTTCTGTTATATTTGATAAGTCTACATATGCTTTTATATCTGTTATTTCTAGACCTTCAAGTAAACTACCTACACCTTTTACTGAAACTGTAACTTGAGCATCTTCTCTAGATGCACCACTAGCTTTAAATTTCTCATTTAATCCTTCTGTAGTGATAGTTACATTTTCAAAGTCTTTTGAAGTTTCCGCTTCCATTGTGACTGTTATTGTTACACTGGTATCACTTATACTTCTAGTTCCTACTGGTTTGTTAATTATTTTTTGATATGTTTTATTTGTACTCAATCCTGTAACATCTATTTCAACTTCTACATAGTTAATATCTGCAAGTACTGTTTCGTCTCCATAAACTGTTACATTTGTTATACTACTTGATATACTACTAATAGCGCTTCCGCTTCTTACTTCACCTACAGGCACTATTTTTAATGGTACTGTTTTACTAGGACTAGTAATTGTAACAGTTGCTGTTACTTCATTTGGAACTATTTCTATACCATTTATTTGTTTACCTTTATCATCATATGCAATTAATTTTACTTCTTTTATTGTATATGTTCCACTTTCAGTTGCATTTATTGAATTCATATCAACTATTGCTTTTACATTTGCTACAGTATCTAGTTTTTCTTTATAACTTTTTATTATTATATCATCTCTATCCAGTAAAACGTTACTTACTACTAATGTTTCAGATAATTTATCAGTATTTATTACATCAATAGATAAACTTCTTACTTCACTAACTTTAGGATATATTACTATAGTAGCCGTACCAGGATCTAGTATATATTTAAGTTTTCTAATTGGATTATTATAAGTTAGATTTACTTTATGTGTTCCTTCAGTTAAATCAGTTAAGTCTAAACTAACTTTATGATCTCCATATTGCTGTGCTAAATAAAGTTCACTCTTTTTACCCATCAATACTATATCTGCCTTTTTAGGTAATCCTTCTATTACATATGCTTCATCATTATATTCAGCATCTACAGGTAAGTTTGACATTGTTATAGCCTTAGTATCTGAGAAACTTAAATATTGTTTTTGTACTAATACAAATACAAGAAATGAAAGCACTAATGATATATAAAGAAGTACATTAGGTTTATTGAGCATTCTATCAATAAATCCTGGTTTTAATGACAATTTGTTTTTTATATAGTATGCAAGTCTACTTATTGGAACAATAATTATTTTATCAAAGAAATCAATTATACTTTTGAATATTTTTACTAATACATTAGTTTTCTTCTTTTTCATCATTAACCTCACTTTCTTCTTCTAAAGACTCGTCTGCATCAAAGAAAGTCTCTTTTTTAGGTTGAAGACTATTTATTAGCATCATTCTTGCATCTTCAAGTGTTAGATTATAATTAAGTTCTCCATCTATTGCTATACTTACTCTTCCAGTTTCTTCACTTACACATATTGCAACTGCATCACTTACTTCTGCTATTCCTAGAGCTGCTCTGTGTCTTGTTCCAAGTCTTTTGCTTAAAGATGTATTCATACTTGTAGGAAGTACACTTCCTGCACATGTTATTCTATCTCCTTCAATAATAACTGCTCCATCATGAAGTGGATTATTAGGGAAGAATATGCTTATTAATAGTTCACTACTTATATCAGCATATAATTTATTTGCATTTTCTATATACTGCGCTAAGCTGTAGTCTCTTTCTATAATCATTAAAGCACCAATTCTATTTCTTTTCATGTATTCGACTGCTTGCATTATTTCATAAACTACTTTCTCTCTTTCATCTACTGTGAGCACTTTATGTCTTCCTAGAAGTTGAGTTCTACCTATACTTTCAAGTACATTTCTAATTTCAGGTTGAAATAATACTATTATTGCTATTGGTACACTTTCTATTACATATTCAAGAAGCATACCTACTGTATTTAAGTCAAGCCAAGAACTTAAAACTTTTAGTAAGATAATTATAAGTACTCCTTTAAATATAAGAGTTAATTTTACATTGTTTTTTATGTATTTTAGAATATAGTAAAATATAAACCACAGTATTCCTACATCTAATACTTTTTTTAATATATCAATTATTTCGCTTAAAGTCATATAAGCCTCCTTCATACTTTTATATAAATAATTATATAATAAAAAAGATATAATTACTATATCTTTTATTAATATGTACACTTATTTTTACGTTTATAATCCATTATTATCTTCTAAATCTAATTCTTCTATTGGTACTTCAGGTTTTTCTTCTAAATTTAATTCCTCAGTTAAAGGTTCTGTTTCATTACTGCCAAATTCTACTCTGGAACCAATGAAGTTATTATTATTTTCTTCAGTTAATGGTATATCATTTATTTCCATAGTGTTTTCAGAAGGACTACTCTGTTCAGCTATTTCACTAGTTGATTCATTATTAAGACTACTAGAACCTAAAACAGCCTCTCCTCCTACAGATGTTGTTTCTCCAACAACAACGGGTTCTTCTTTATTTTCTTCTATGCTTTCACCTTTAAATTCACTTTTTTGTTTCTTTTTAGAATCGATAATAAATCCTATTAAAGCAAATAATAATACACCAGCAGCTACAAAGAACCAAATATAGTTATCTGCTAAAAAATTCATCACACTATCCATTTTGTTTCCTCCTTTATTATAATTATATTCTATCAAAATATAAATAATATTTCAATACATTTTATTCTTAAGTAAAATATTTATTACTACTCAAGTACTAAATTACCACCAATTGGTTGAATTTGAATAAATGTGTTACCATCATTTACTTTTAATTCCTTACCATCCATATAGTAATATTTAGTTTGACTCTTTCTTGATTCCTTTACCCATTTAATTGGAATACTGTATCCCCCAGATATATAATATCCAGTACCTGAACCAATATTTTCAATAGTTTGACGACCTTTATTCTCTCCATCATTTAGTGTTGTATTTTTAACTTGATATGTAATTATATTTTTAAAATGATATTGTTTCTTAGTAACATAATCTGTATGTGGTTTTCCATTAACACTTCTTAAATAATACTTATTTTCAGAATCATATACATAACTTGAAACAGCACTGTTAGAATATGTAATACTTACATTTGTACATGGTTTAGAGCCTTCTAAACTAGCCATATCTATTTCATCAGCACTATAAGTTAGTAAAAGATTATTATTTCTTTTAAGTCTTTTAGAACCTAGTCCATTATTTAATTTATTAATACTTGTAAATAATGTATGTTCACTAGAAACATTTAAACTTTTATCTCTCCACCCAGTTTTACTATTATCTACTACTATTCTATCCACACCTAAAGTACTAAAATCACTTTGTGCTTGAGGACTTTGTCCATGATGTACATAAATAGCATCATTTTCTAAAGCATAATCTAAAAAGTAATGTCTAGCACTTCTAATGGATCCTATTCTTTCTGTATTTTGATCCATAAATAAAGCCATGTAACGTGTTATACCACCTTCTACTATTATTTCATACATTAAGTATGCATCTTGTAATCCACTTTGTAGTGGTCTTGCAGTACCAATATTATTTATCATTACTGCATAGGGTCTACTTTCAGTAGATAAATCTACTATTTTAACTCTCTTTTCTTCTTCAGTAAGATTCTTTCTAGGAATATCTGTATTTTCCTTTTGTTTACCACAACCTACTAATAGAAGTAAACTCATTATTATAATTATTGTCTTTTTCATTTTCACACTTCCTTCACATACTAGTATAAACTATTATTAGATATATTTAAATACTTTTTTATTAGTTTATACATTTTTTTACATTAACTATTAACCCTTTTAAACATTTTTTCTAGTTCATACCTAGAATACTTAATTATAGTTGGTCTTCCATGAGGACAAGTATAAGGAAACTCACAGTTAAATAGTCTTTTTAGAAGTATTTCTTCTTCTAAAGGGCCTATATTTGTATTACCTTTTACACTCATCTTGCATGATAAATTAATAGCTAGTTGTTCATTAAATTTTACTCTGTCAAACTTCTTTTCCATACTTATTATTAAGTCAAATATTCTTTTTAAACTTTCTGTTTCAAAGCCTTCTCTTAAGTAAGTAGGATGCGCAGTTACTCTTATAGTATTAACTCCAAATTCATCAAAATCTATTCCTAAGGAATTAATAAATTCTTTGTTTTCTTCTATTATTAAGAATTCATTTTTAGTAAGTTCAATATTTATAGGAAATAAAGTACTTATTTTAGAAACTTCTTTTTCTTTTAAAGCATTTAATAGTTTTTCATAATTTATTCTTTCATTAGCAGCATGTATATCTATCATATAAACATTTTCTTCGTCAGTTGCAAATAAGTATGTTCCCATTGCTAAGCCAATTGGATGAAGAAGAGACGGAGTTTCTTCTTCTTTAGTAGTTGTTACATTATACCCTTCTGTTTCTTCATTTAATGTAAAATTTAGTTTAGTTTCTTCTACTTTAGGTTTATCATATACTATTAAATCTTCATTTAAAGAGTATTCTTGATCTTCATAACTTTTAATAGTAGCTTCTTCTATTTTAAATATGTTATCTATACCCTTTAATTTATCTCTAATTAAAGGAAATAATAGTTCTTCTAAAGTATCCATTTTACTAAATTTAATATCTTGTTTAGTTGGGTGTATATTAACATCTACTATAGTTGGATCTACATTTATATTTATAACTACTATAGGATATTTATTTTCTGCTAAGTATGTATGATATGCATCTTTAATTACTTTATTTAAGTACTGATTATTTACTACTCTTCCATTTACTAAAGTAATCATATCTTTTTTAGAACTTTTACTTATATTTATGTTAGAAATATATCCATCAATATCATAGTCATCATTTGATCCTTTTATATATTCCATATTTTTACTTACTTGAAAACCATATATTTCATGAATTGTTTTAAGTAGGTCATTACTTCCACTTGTTTTTAACACTTCTTTTTCATCAGATATAAGTTTAAAACTTATTTCTGGGTGTGATAAAGAAAGTTTTTCTATTAAGTTTATTACTGATGACTGCTCAGTATAAAAACTTTTTAAGAATTTAAGTCTAGCAGGAGTATTAAAGAATAGATTATCTACTATTATAGTAGTACCTTTATTCCTAGTAGCCACTTCTTTTTTAAGAAGTTTTCCTCCTTTTATATTAACGAGTGTACTACTAGTGCCATCACTAGTTAGAAGTGTAGTATCACTTACACTTGCTATAGAAGGAAGAGCTTCTCCTCTAAAACCTAAAGTATTAATAAAGAATAAATCATTTTCATTTTTTATTTTACTAGTGGCATGAGGAGTAAAAGCTAAAAGGGCATCACTTTCGTCCATTCCTTTACCATCATCTACTACTTTTATTTCTTTTATTCCCGCATCAATTAAAGAAACTGTTATGTTTTTACTACCGGCATCTACTGAGTTTTCAGTTAATTCTTTTACTACACTTGATACTCTTTCTACTACTTCTCCAGCCGCTATTTTATTAGATAGGTTTTCATCCATTACCTTTATAATTCCCATTCTTTACCTCCTAAATTAGTTTGTCTCTTTTTAAGATAATATCTTTATTTATAGAATAAATGTCTAAATTAGAAGTACCTACTACTTTTATAAAACCAAGACCTTCTACTATGATATCTTCATTATTAGTTTTTATATTTACCTTTTCATTTTCTTTTAGTTTGTTATTTCTAATACTTCTCATTTTTTCTAAAGATATCTCATTCTTAAAATAAAATATTAAATTTACTTCATTAGATGTATTATTTTCTATTCTAATTATGTTTCCAAGTATAATCATAAATTCAGGCTTTAAAGTATGTACTTTGGGTTTTATTTCTTTTTTAGGTATTAAACTTTTGTATGTACTAGGTTTTACATAGTTAAGAATGCTTTTATTATCTACAAAACCAGGAGTATCTATTAAAGTAAGTTTATCAGTTAGTTTAACTTTTATTTCTTCCAAGGTAGTATTTAATGTTGTACTAATAGTTAGACTTTTATTTTTACCACTAGTTTCTAGTAAAGAATTAATTAAAGAGCTTTTTCCTTGATTAGTATATCCTAATATATATACTTCTCTTTCATTATTTTTTTCTAAAGTTCTCTTTAAATTATCAATATTATAATTTTTTGTACTACTTACTACAAAAATATCTTTTACTAAAGTTCTCTCATAAACATAGTTTATTAATTTTTCATCTTTTACACTTTTAGGAAGTAAATCTTTTTTAGGTAGAACTATATATACTTTATTTGTTATTTCTTTAATTGGTTTTAATAATTCATCACTTATGTTAAGTATATCTAATACATAGATTACACTATTTTTACTATCATTTATTTTTTTTATTAAAGAAGTTCTATCTACTTCTTTATTTATTATTTTACTTTCTCCATAGTTAATCATTTTAAAACATCTTAAGCAGTAATCATGATTAATATCTAGTACAAAACCTTCTTTTTCTTCATTCTCAGTTTGAAGTATACTTCCGCATCCCAGGCAAATCTTATTCATAGTATTCTCCCTTTTTAAAGATATCTTGTTTATCCATTATTTTAAATAATATTTTTTCTATAAATCTATTAAAAATAGTAAACTTACTATCTTTCTTACTCATTGGGTTTACTAGTATACTTACCATATTAAGTTTATTAGCCCCATATATATCTGTTAGAAGTTGATCTCCTACACACGCGACTTTATCTTGAGTTACATTATAAACTTTCATTATTTTTTTATAGTTCTTTGAAAGTGGTTTTTTACTAGATGCACATGCATCTATTTCTAAACTATTTCTAAAATTATATACTCTTTTTTTATGACTATTACTCATAAGTACTGGAATAAGCCCCATTTCTTTTAATTTATACATTAAAAGAACTGCTTCTTTAGGTGGTAAATTCTCATTAATAGGCGATATTGTATTATCTAAATCAAATATAATTAGTTTTATTCCTTTACTTTTTAATTTCTCATAATCTATTCTATATATACTTTGATAATGCATATCTGGTACAAATTTATCTAGCATAACTTCCTCCTAATAGTTTAATCTTTCATTATATTCAAATTCTTCATCTAGTATTTTAATAGTATCTCCATCTTTTGCACCCATTTTCTTTAGTTCATCATCTACTCCCATGTTTTTTAATTTTTTAGCAAATTTAAGTGCAGCTTCATCACTATTAAATCTTGTTTTCTTTAAAAGTAATTCTAACTTTTCACCACTTAATATATAAGTATGATCATTTTCTTTAGTAATGGTATATGGCTTTTCATTTTTAAATTCATATAGTATATAACTTTCAAATTCTTCTTTTTCATATGTATTTTCTTCTATACTATTTACTAATTCATTTAATTTATATTTTAAATTATTTATTCCATCCATAGTTATAGTACTGGTTTCAATAATTTCTATATCTTTATAAGCACTTTTAAATTTCTTTAAATTCTCTTTAAATGAAGGTAAATCGCTCTTATTAGCTATTACTATACTCTTTTTATTATAAAGTTTCTCACTATAATTTTTTAATTCTTTCTTTAGAATTTCATATTCTTCTATAACATCTCTTCCTTCAGATTCAGACATATCTAAAGTATAAGCAATTACTCTACATCTACTTGCATGTTTTAAAAATTTATCTCCAAGTCCTACTCCCTCGCTAGCTCCTTCAATTATACCTGGTAAGTCCGCCACTACAAATGAAGAATTATCTACTTTTACTACTCCTAAATTTGGAGTTAAAGTTGTAAAATGATATTCTGCTATTTTAGGTTTACTTGAACTTATTACACTGATTAAACTACTTTTTCCTACACTTGGAAAACCAACTAGTCCAACATCTGCTAGAAGTTTTAATTCACATTTAATAGTTCTTTCTTCACCTGGAAGACCATATTCACTTGTTCTTGGGGCTTTATTTTTGTTACTTTTGAAAGCAGCATTACCTTTTCCACCTCTTCCACCTTCAGCAACAGTGCATGTTTCTCCTTGCCTTACTAAATCCCCAATTATTAAGTTCGTTTCAGTATCAATAATTGTTGTTCCAACTGGTACTTTTATATATGTGTCTTTTCCATTAGCGCCTGTTTTATTAGCACCACTACCATTAGTACCTTTTTCTCCTTTTATTTTCTTTTGATATCTTAAATCTATTAGAGTTTTAAGTCCTTCTTCAGCAATAAAGATGATACTTCCACCTTTACCACCATTCCCACCATCTGGGCCTCCCATTTCTATAAATTTTTCGTGTCTAAAGCTAGAACATCCATCTCCACCTCTTCCACCAATTACATTTAAAGTAGTTTCATCTATAAACATATTTATCAACTCATTTCTATTAAGTATTTTATCATATTTAGTAAGAAAGATAAAGAAGCATAAATAAAAATGCTTCTATAAAAGCAAAAAGAAGAGATAAACTCTTCAATTTGAATTACTTCTACCAAGAGCACAAGCGTGCTCCCGCGGGCAATCAAAAGTAATTTGATTATACCACATTTATTATTAAAATCAATCTTTAATCATGCTTTCTTGTTCTTAATAATTTATTATAAACATTTCTATCTACATTATCTAAGTAACAATTAGCTAATACTTCTATTTTATCAAGTGTTAAACCTGTTACTAATTCTATATCATGAAGAGTTATACCTTTACCATATATTAAAGACATTATACCAAGCGCTTCTTTTTCTCCATATATATCTTTTATTCTTTCATATTCGCTAGTCTTAGTAAGTCTTCTCATATATAATAAACTTTTATTACTTACATTAAATATATTACTATCTTTAACTACATCTCTTTCAAATTTATGTAGTATTTTCTTTATTACTTCTAAATCTTCATTAGACAAAGTTCCTTTTTCTGTAGGACTCATAAAGTCTTCTCCATATTTTATCTTTAATAAAGTTTGCTCTTCTTCACTTAACTTACTAATATATTCTTTAATTAGTTCTAACTCTTCTTTAGTAAATATACTATCTAAACTTTTATAATAAATTTTATCTATTGATTTAGATTTTTTAAGTCCATTTTTAATTTTATAAACTATAGAATGATCAATTAAGTATTTCTCTTCTCTAGTTAAATCTTTACCACGCACGGTTTCATCTAAGTTAGTACCATATTTTCTTTTAAGTAAATCTTTTTCATTTTCATTAAGTACTTTATTTATAACAGTGCTAATTCTACTTAGAAAATCTTCATTACTTTCACTTTCTTCTTTATATTTACATAAAGTTTCAGATAATGTTTTAGAACGACTATAGTCTATATCAATATTTTTAATTGCTTTTATAACCACTTGTTTTAAAGCAACTTTATTTCCTACTAAAGTTACTTCTTTAGTTAAATCTTCTCCAAATACAGAATATACTTTCTCTTTAGTTTCGTTTCTTGAAAAATTAACTTTTAGTCTTATTATATCTATATCTTCATCTATTAAATCTGTTATTTTAACTTTTTTACTTTGTTTTAAATCTTTTATTTTTCTTTTAATTTTTCTAATTATTCTACCATTTATTTCATCAGTTATTTTAGCATCTACTAAATTAATAGTACTATAGTCTTCTCCATATTTAAGTTTTAATAATTCTCTTTCATACTCTGATAATAATTCTATTGCTTCAAGTACTAAAGATTTATCCTCATTTACTTGATTAAATAAACCTTTATAGTTTTTAATATTAAAAGAATATTCTCTTTTAAAATCACTCTTATTATTTAAAAGTGCTTTATTGATTTTACATAAAGTATAATAGTTCTTTCTTTTTTCAAAATCAGTTAATTCTTCTTTGATTTCCCCATTTACAAAAGAACATTCTTTTCTTAAAGTTTTTAACTCTTCTTCGTTTAATTTATTTACTAAACTATATACTTTATCTTTATCATAATCACTAAATATCTCATATAAATTTCTTTTATAAAATTTACTTACCTTTGTTGTTTTAGCTAATTTAAGTTCTTCTTTTAGTAATTTATTTTCTATTCTTGCAAGAGATTTATAATTCCATTTCTTTTCTTCTTCAGTTAAATTTTCTTTAACTTCACAATTTTTAAAAGAATATTCTTTTAAAAATGCTTTTCTTTTTTCTTCTTTTAAAGAATTAACTACTCTAATAACTAAATTCTCGTCATAATCACTAAATACTACAAATAAATTCTGCTTATATAGTCTTTTCTTTATCTCTTTAATAGCAGAAATTACTCTTTCTTGATTATCAAGAACACTATATTTAGAATTTACTCCTAATATACGTATTAATAAATCTTTTATTTGTTTACTAAAAGTATTAACTGCTTTATCAACATCTTCCTTACTTGCATTTTCAAAATATGAATAATATTTTTCTTTTAACATAACTATTCCCCCATAAGTAAAACATATTGTACTATAAATAGTACAATATGTCAACTAATTATAAACTATTTCGTATGGGCTGTCTGGACTTCCTTCCTTTTTTAGACACTAAAAAGAGATAGGGTTATCCTATCTCTTTAAAGCACATGAA
>OIZL01000845.1_pt1 | contig 19844 bp, 17 predicted proteins | sample 1588541 | NCBI WGS metagenome assembly OIZL01 (sample SAMN03283285) | human gut metagenome | biome: human-associated habitat; material: feces | host: Homo sapiens | place: Peru | collected 2012 | reverse complement strand
GGCGGTTTATCCAATTTGAGGCGGGCCTTGCCCCCTCAAGCTCCCCCGCTGCTCTATTATCGGACTTTAAAACATAGTTTTTTGACAGTCTCAACACCGCGGATGCTTTTCGGAGCATCCGCGGTGTCTCTTTTTTTTTGCTTTTTAAATTTTGACGCGGGCTTATTTCCGGCAAGTGAAGAGTATGACCTGCCTGCGTTTTGCAAGCTCCTTCAAAAGCTCAAGAGCCTGCTGTGTGCGCTGCTCGTCAAGATTGACGAGCGCATCGTCGATTATCAGCGGACAGCTTTCACCCTCTGGCAGGGCAAGCTCACACACCGCAAGGCGCACTGCAAGATACATCAGATCGAGTGTTCCCGCGCTGAGATATTCACTCTCTCGTGCAACGGAATCTCCGCTTGCACGTATTTTTGCGGTAAAATCGCGGTTTATAAGCACATCCTCGTATCTTCCGTCCGTCATGAGCGACATATACTGCGCCGCAAGCTGACCGAGACGCGGTGAAAAGCGGCTCTGGATATCCGTATCGGCGGCCTTGAGCGCGTCAAGCGCAATGCCTATCGCGTCATATTCGTCCGATACGTCGGAATACTCCTGCTCCAGCCGCTTAAGCTCAGACGAGAGTACAAGCGGGTCGCCGTAGGAGGCGAATTTTCCGCGCAGATGCGCAAGGTCGGTCGATATCCGCTCCGCCTCGCGCCGGCTTTGAGCAAGCTCATGGCTCAGCCGCGCCGCGTCGCTGCTCCCGCCGGAAAAGTCCAGCTCGTCAAGCGCCGCCGCCTCATAGCTCTGCTGTGCCTCCAGAGCATCCTCGTAGGCGCAGCGCGTCTCATATTCATAGTGAGAAGCGTCCTGAACGGCATCCCACAGCGCTGCGTGTTCATCCATAGCCGCACGTATATCCTTTACCGAACCTGCGTCGTATTGCTTCAATATTTCGCGCCGTCGGTAATCCGCGTCTATCGATCCGCGCCGCAGCCTTGCCCAGCGGATAGCGAGAAATACCGCCGCGACGCAGGCGACAGCCGCCGTAATGACGTAGACGGTCTGCGAATATACGGTATAGAGCGCCGCGCCCGCTGCGGCAAGCAGGAAAAACAGAACGGCAATCAGGGGAGAGTTACGCTTCTTCGCGGACGCTCTCAGCTCCTCAAGCTCACGGAGATCGCCGGAGACGTCTTCTTCCACATCTTCCGGAGAGACTGTGCCGAAACGGCTTTTTCTCAGCTCGTCCTTCGCCGCAGAAAGCTCCTCAAGCGCCTGATCGTGCTTTTCGCTGCACTCACGAAGTGCGCTTCTTCCGCTGCTGAGCTTGTCAAGCGCCATACGCCGCTGCTTCCTGCGGCTTTCGTTGACCTCCGATTCAAGCGCGGCGCAATGCTCTTTGGCGTCGTTCAGAGCCTGTTCGGCTTTGCCTATTTCCTCATACGTGTCGGAGATCTCGGCAAGCTCACGGTTTGTTTCGTCGATCTTCACCTCAAGCTCGGGGAGAAGGCCGCGCCTGTTGTAACGCCGCTTGCGCTGCCATGTACGCAGCTGCTCGTCAGCTTCGGAGTAAGAGGTCTGCTCCTCACCGGTGGAGACGATAGAGGCGATGCGCTTTTCAAGCTCCGGCGTACCCGTGACGGCAACCGTGCCCTGCTCGACAAAAGCGCTGCGGCGGAATACATCCTTTGAAACGCCAGTGAGCATTTCGCCGACGTTCTGCGCGGTGATGTTTTCCACCGGTATCCCTGTGCCGGAATACACCGCGGAGAAATCGCGCATAGGGGCGTTTTTGGTTTTGGTGGTGCGGGTGAGGGTGATGTCGCAGCCCTCGGCCGTCAGATCCATCGTCCCCTCCATCGGCGCACCCGACCACGGGGCGTACTTCACCTTGTCCGGCAGCGAGCCGGCACGAGGACGCTGTGAGGAATCGACCCCGTAGAGCATTGCGCGGATAAACGCGCACCATGTGGATTTGCCGCTCTCATTCGGCGCGTAGATGACGTTGAGTCCGCCGTGAAAGGTCAGCGTTTCGTTTTCAAGCTTTCCGAAGGAGGCGGTAAGCTTATTTATCTTCATGTACGGCCACCTCCTCGCCGTTGTCAAGCGCCGCAAGCCCCCAGCGGGCGGCCTGCTCTATAAGCGTCCTTCCCGCGTCGTCCTCCGCGCTTTCGTATTTTGCCCTGAGGTTTTTGAGGAATATCCCCCTGAGCGTGTCTTCTCCCGCCTTTTCCCAGATATCGCGCCGCAGCTTTGTCAGGTCGCGTATCTGAAGCTCAAAAAACAGCTCAGATAGATTGCTGTAAAGCGAGGCGACGTCGGGGGCGGTATCACATTCCCCCGTGAGGATTATCCTGTATATATCGTTCACAGTATCGTCTGGCAGACTTGTGTGTATCGCAATAAGCGGCTCTTTCGCCGAAACGTCCACATTCAGCACCTGATAGCAGCGCTTTGCGATGCTTATCTGCTCCAGCGAGCACCCGTCTTCGGAAAGCTCCACAAGATTTACATACTTTTCGCCCGTTTCGTCGAAACCGCGCCCTTCGGGACAGCCCGGCCACGAATACCAGGTGCCGCCCGCCTGCCTGAGCCCGCTTGCGCTGTGGATATGCCCAAGCGCGGCGTAGTCCATTCCGGAACAGGCAAGCTCATCTTCGGTTATCGGGTCGTAGGGCGACTGCGGCGCACCGACTTCACCGTGGATGCACAGCACATTGTACATCCCTTTTTTTCTCGGCGCGTGAAAGTCTTTGAGCAGCGCGGGGCTTACCCGGTCGGTAAACGCCGCGCCGTAAACGCAGACATTCAGCTCCTCAAGCTCAACGCACTCTATCTTGTTTTCGGTGAATATATGCACGTTCGCAGGCAGACGCATACGGCGGTAACGGCAGGTGGGAGAATAGTAATCGTGATTTCCCGGCGCGATGAACACCGGAACCGCCATTGCCCGCAGCGAGCGAGCAAGCTGCTCCTCCGTCTCGGCGTAGGTCATGGCGCTTTCAAACAGATCGCCGCTCATGAGGACTATATCCACATTGTTGATACGCGCAAGATCGGCCAGCCGGTCAAGAAGCTGACGCTGCTCGCTGCGGCGTATCACGGCGTGGGCGGCGCTCATATACTCAAAGGGTGAATCAAGGTGCAGATCGGCCGTATGCAGTATTTTAAGGCTTCTCATCTGAGTCTTACCGCCTCCGCGCTTATGCAGCGCCCTGTGTCGCTGTCTATCTCGAACACGCAGCCCTCCAGCGCCGTCGGCCCTTTTGCGGACTCGTAGCGCCTCGGGGGATCGCCCATGAACTTGCCTATGCTCTGTTCCGGATCGATGCCGAGAACGGAATTGACCGCGCCCGTCATGCCAATGTCGGTGATGTAGCCTGTGCCGCCGTCAAGCACACACGCGTCGGAGGTCTGCACGTGGGTGTGCGTACCCCAGACGGCGCTTGCCTTGCCCGCCAGAAGATAGCCCATCGCCCTTTTTTCACTCGTACCCTCCGCGTGAAAATCGACAAGGATGATCTTCTCCTTTATCTCCTGCATATAGCCGTCGGCGATAACAAAGGGATTGTCGGTATTGTTATCAAGCGTGAAGCGTCCGAGAAGGTTGAGTACACATATGTCTCCGAACGGAGTGGAGTAGACATTTATCCCTTTGCCGGGACACTGCGGGCCGTAGTTCGCGGGACGCAGAATTTTTCTGCGCTCGTCAAGATACGGCTGAAGCTCCGTGCGCGTCCATGTGTGATTGCCGAGCGTGATAACGTCGGCGCCGGCACGGAAGATAGCGTCCGCCTGTCTTGGGGTTATGCCGACGACGTTCGCATTTTCTCCGTTTACGACCGCAAAGGCGATATTATTTTCTTTTTTATAGTTTTTCAGTGTTTTTTCAAGGCAGGTAAGTCCCGGTTCTCCGCAGACGTCGCCCACGGCGATTATTTTGATATTCATATTCTCCTCCGCCGATTTTTCATTTTATTTCTTAGTATACCACATTTTACATATCGGTATCAATGAAAAATCTTCCGAAAAACGCACATAATAACAACGCAGACAATTGCAAATAAACAGTAGGGAGATCAACGAAATGAATAAAAGAAACTTTATCGTAGGCATGGGTATGGGACTTCTGGTCGGCGGATGCACCGTCGGCATCATTATGCCGAAAAACCGCGGAGTCAAGAGCATCGTCGGCAAGACCCTCAAAGCCATGGGCGAGGTTGCCGACAGCGTTACCGATATCATGGGCTGGTAAATAAAAAAAGCTTGCAATTCCGGCATTGCTGTGATACACTTCTCTTTGCGTCTTGTAACTATGCATTTGCACAATCAAGGCAGCATTTGATTGAGGAGACTTGTACCAATGAAGGAAGGAATCCATCCCAAATATCAGCAGACTACCATTAAGTGCGCTTGCGGCGCCGTCATCGAGACCGGCTCCACCAAGCCCAACATCACCGTTGAAATCTGCTCCAAATGCCATCCTTTCTATACCGGCAAACAGAAGCTGGTCGATACCAGCGGCCGTGTTGATAAGTTCAACAAGAAGTACGGCATCAAGTAATCAGGGAAACGATCTGATGAAAATAAAAATGCAGACCCTGCCGTGGGTCTGCATTTTTATAATTTGACACGATACATAAAAGAGCTTATAATAATTTCAGATACAAAAAAATAACCGAGATATAAGGAGAAAATATGGCACCTAAGCTTTATATAGTGATCCCCTGCTATAATGAGGAGGAAGTTCTTCCCGTTACCGCGCCGATGTTTCTTGAAAAGATAAACTCCCTTGTTTCCAAGGGCAAGATCAGCGACGACAGCCGCGTCATGTTCGTCAACGACGGCAGCCGCGACAAGACATGGGATATAATCGAACAGCTTTCCAAGGAAGACAAGCACTACATCGGGATAAGCCAGTCCCGCAACCGCGGGCATCAGAACGCTGTCCTTGCCGGACTTATGGAGGCAAAGGACGTCTGCGATATCACGATCTCTATCGACTGCGACGGTCAGGATGATATAAACGCCATGGATGAGATGGTCGATGCGTATCTGGACGGCTGCGATATTGTCTACGGCGTGCGTTCAAGCCGTGAAACGGATACGTTCTTCAAGCGCTTCACCGCGCAGAGCTTTTATAAGTTCCTTGCGATGATGGGCGCGGATGTGGTATATAATCATGCGGACTACCGTCTTATGAGCGCGAGAGTGCTCAAGGAGTTTGCAAACTTTAAGGAAGTGAACCTGTTTCTGCGCGGCATGGTTCCTCTCGTGGGCTTCAAGAGTACTACGGTCAGCTACTCCCGCGCCGAACGTCTTGCCGGCGAGAGCCACTATCCGCTCAAGAAGATGATCGCCCTTGCGGTAGACGGCATTACAAGCCTTTCCGTAAAGCCGCTCCAGCTTATCATGACTTTCGGCATCATTGTTGCTCTCATAAGCTTTGTTGGCTGCATCTGGGCGCTTATCACCGCCCTGTGCGGCAAGGCCGTGTCGGGCTGGGCAAGCATGACTTGCATTATCTGCTTTGTCAGCGGCGTTCAGCTTATATGCCTCGGCATAATCGGCGAGTATATCGGCAAGGTGTATATGGAAACCAAGCAGCGCCCGCGCTATATCATAAGCAAGCGCACATGGGAAGAGTGAGACGGCTTGCCGAAGGACATTGACCATTTGCAAAAGAGACTGTCGGGAAAGCCGCGGAGGATTTACGGCAGATAAAAGCGCGGTCAAAAAGTCCATGCAGGACTTTTTTGACAAGCTGAGAAGCGGCGGGTAACGATACCCGCCGCTTCTTTATGCATGGATGTGAAAAATTTGTTGTTCATGCAACATATTTATGCAATATTTAGTTTGACAATAAAAGCGCATTACACTATAATATATTGAGCTAAAAAACGGGTTAGCCGATAATTCCGCTGAAATTATATATTTTTAGGAGAGTTCGGATGTATAAAGTAGTTACCAAGCGTTTTTTGAATGATGCGAAAACGATCTGCCTTTTTGAAATAGAGGCGCCGCTGATCGCCCGTCATGCTCAGGCGGGTCAGTTTGTTATCTTCCGCCTTGACGAGCAGGGAGAGCGCGTTCCCGTTTCCGTCGCGGGGTATGACCGCGAGAAGGGTACCGTGACCGTTATGGTTCAGGCGGCAGGACGCACCACGAAAATGCTCCACACCGTTGAGGAAGGCGACGTTATTACCGATATCGTCGGGCCTCTCGGACGTGCGACCGAGATGGACGGGCTGAAAAAGGTCTGTGTTGTCGGCGGCGGCGTCGGATGCGCCATTGCGTATCCCATTGCAAAGGAAATGCATGAAAAAGGCATTGAGGTAACGTTTATTGCCGGCTTCCGTTCAGCTGATATAGTTATTCTCAAGGAAGAGCTTAAGGCCGCTTCCGACAAGCTGATAGTGTGCACCGATGACGGCACATACGGCGAAAAGGGCTTCACCACCCAATATCTCAAGCAGGAGATCGAGGCGAATATTGCCGAGGGCAAACCGCAGTTTGACCGCGTTATAGCTATCGGCCCCGACATCATGATGAAATTCCTTTCCGAGACGACCCGCCCCTACGGCATCAGCACCATTATCTCCCTTGACCCGATCATGGTTGACGGCACGGGTATGTGCGGCGGCTGCCGCGTCATTGTCGGCGGTGAGACAAAGTTTGCCTGTGTTGACGGGCCGGACTTTGACGCACATCAGGTTGATTTCGATTCTCTCATAAAGCGCGCCGCTTTCTACAAGGACGAGCAGGATGAGCAGGCGAAGCATATTTGCAGAATGACCGGAGGAAAGAGAAATGGCTGATATCGTAAAGCATGTCGAATACGACAAAGAAGGCAATCCCATAATTACAACGTGGAAGATCCCCTCTGCCGCCGAAGAAGTCGCCGAAGTAAAGGCCGAACTGGAAAGTCAGTTTGCAAAGATCGCTTCCGCCGAGGGGCATACGCTTGACGAGCGCGTCAAGCATCTGTCCGAGCAGGTCGCAAAGGAGATCGTCAAGGACAAGCTCCTCAAGCATCGTATGCCCGAGCAGGACCCCGTTGTCCGCGCCGGTAATTTTGACGAGGTTGCACTTGGCTATACCCCCGAAATGGCGATCGCCGAGGCGCGCCGCTGCCTGAACTGCCCCAAACCGCACTGCCGCGAGGGCTGCCCCGTTTCCGTGCGTATTCCTGAGTTTATTGCCAAGGTTGCCGAGGGTGACTTTGACTCCGCATACGATGTCATTACCTCCACAAACTCCCTCCCCGCGGTCAGCGGCCGTGTCTGCCCGCAGGAAAAGCAGTGCGAGAGCAAGTGCGTCCGCGGCATCAAGGGCGAAAGCGTCGGCATAGGCCGTCTGGAGCGCTTTGTTGCCGATTGGCATATGAATAAGGCGGAAAAGACTCCTGTCAAGGTTCCCGAACGCAACGGTCATAAGATAGCGGTCGTCGGTTCCGGCCCTGCGGGTCTTACGTGCGCGGGGGACCTCATAAAGAAGGGCTATGACGTTACCGTTTTTGAGGCGTTCCACAAGTCCGGCGGCGTTCTGGTCTACGGTATTCCGCAGTTCCGTCTGCCTAAGGAGATAGTTGCCGCCGAGATAGAAAATCTCAAGGCAATGGGCGTCAAGATAGTCAATAACGCCATTGTCGGCAAGTCCGAGACGGTTGACGAGCTGTTTGAAGACGGATTTGAGGCCGTGTTTATCGGCTCCGGCGCAGGTTTGCCGCAGTTTCTGCATATCCCCGGTGAAAATCACCTTGGCGTTTATTCCGCGAATGAGCTGCTTACCCGCGTCAACCTTATGAAAGCATATAAGGATGATTACGATACGCCTATCAAGCACTTCCATAATGTCGCGGTAGTCGGCGCGGGCAACGTCGCAATGGACGCTGCGCGTGTTTCCAAGCGCCTCGGCGCAGAGCATGTATACGTCTGCTATCGCCGCGGCAAGGACGAGCTTCCCGCACGTAAGGAAGAGGTCGAGCATGCCGAGGCCGAGGGCATCGAGTTCCGTCTCCTCAACAATCCTGTTGAGATCCACGCAGGCGAGGACGGTCATGTTACGGGTATCGAGCTTGTAAAGCAGGAGCTTGGCGAGCCGGATGAAAAGGGCAGAAGAAAGCCCGTTGCCATCAAGGACTCCAACTGGATACTTGATGTTGACGCAGTCATCATTGCGATAGGCACCAGCCCTAACCCGCTTATCCGCAACACGACAGAGGGTCTGACCTTTACCAAAAAAGGCGGCATTGAAGCCGACGAGGGCGGCAGAACCGCAAAGGAAGGCGTTTTCGCAGGCGGCGACGCGGTTACAGGCTCCGCAACGGTTATTCTTGCAATGGGCGCAGGCAAAGCCGGTGCAAAATCCATTGACGAATACATAAAAAACAAATAATTTGATATAAAAGCGAGAAAACGGGCTGCGGCAAGATGAAAATTCTGCCGCAGCCCGTTTTAGATTGTCAAAAACTCGGTTATGTGCAAAAACAGCGGTCAGTATGCGCCGCCGGCTGCATTTTTCAGAGCATATCTTTTTCCACTTCTCTGGAGCAGATTATGTTTAGATTTCCGTTGCGGCAGCGCAGTTCGTCAATAAACTGCTTGCTGATCGACTTTTCCTTGAGGATAACGGTATATGTCAGTTCAAAGAGAGTACCCATGTTTGTCGTGCGCACGCGGATAAGCTCATAGCCGGAGGTGTACTTTTCAAGTATATCGTCAAAAAGCCCGTCATAATCAAGATTTTCCGGAATGGTGATCTTGAGCTGGCGCGCAGCTCTGTTTTCCCCGAAGCCGGTATAGGTGAGCAGAAGGACGGCAGCCGAGAAAATGACGAAAAATACCGCCGCCATCGCAAGATATCCCATGCCGCAGGAAAGACCTATCGCAACGGCAAAGAACAGCCCCGTTATATCACGCGCACAGCCCGGCGCACTGCGGAAACGCACGAGAGCAAACGTTCCGGCAACGGCAAGCCCTGCGCCGATGTTGCCGTTGACCATCATGATAACGACCGTGACGACCGCAGGCAGGAGCGCTATTGACGCGGCGAGGGAATTTGTCTGCTGCCTCCTCACCGAGAACACAAGCGACGCCAGAATGCCGAGGACAAGCGCCGTCACAACGCACAAAACAAACTGCCACACCGTCATTGGCATTGAGATCACAGTATCAAACATAAGCTATCACTCCGTCAATAAGATTTTCTTTATAGCACACGCCGTATTTTGAAAAGCCCGTTGGAAAAATTCCGTTGTCGCTGAGCATCCTTGCAAGCCACAGAGGAGAGCTCATCGGCATTTTTATTTCCATGAGCACCTGTCCCGGCGCGGTGATCGCCTCTCCGTGACTGCCCAGCGTCAGGTCAAGCTCATCGGCGCGCCAGCGGATATCGCGGTCAAACGTTATGCGCAGCTCGTTATCCTCGACGCCGACATAAGCCTCCCTGTCGCAGGCAAGGAATACCTTCGGTGCGACATCATTGGTATGCAGGAACCAATCTATCTCCCTGCCCATCTGGCTGTCGTCGGCAAGCTCTGTCCTGCCGGCAAGGTAATCCGCCGCTTCGGCCGCACTCATCGCAATGCGCCTTTTGTAGACAAGCCCCTTGAATTTCTCTTTCAGCTCGACAAAGACAAGGCTGTCAGCCGTGGGAACGTTATAGCTCCTCACTCTAAGCTTTTCTTTGTAAACGGGGGCTTCTATTGAATTGCGGATAAAATCAAAGCGCTCGGTATCATAATAGACGCTGCACACCGTGCTTTTGAAATACTCGTCCGGCTGTATGTATCCGTCAAGCTGCCGCCTGAAAGAATCATATTGATCCGCGCTCAGAAGATACTTTTTCTCGTACCTCTTGAACGTCAGCTTGGTATGCTTCATCTAACTCCCCCAATGCCGTCAATTGAAATACTCCGCGCTGTCTTTTCCGAAACTGCCGCAGATCGCATCTATGCAGGACTGCTGCCAGTGCCAATTGGTAATAAGACCGCGGAGCGTTGCCACGGAGCTTACCCATTTGGACGTATCAAGCCCGAAACGCCCGTAATCCCGCGCCACCTCCGGCTCGATCTCCGCAGTGAGCTTGTCTATTTCCGCAAGAACATTTTCATCCGAAAGAGCGCCCTTGAACACCTCTGCGGCGCGTGTGAGGAACTTTTCCTTGAAATCCGCATTTTTTACAAGCTGTGAGATGAACACGGAATACTGCGCGGAGGCCTTGCCAAGAACCGTTTTGAAGCAATTCGTGTTCGCACCCATTATGCTGTCCAGGTCGTACAGCATAAGCCGCCATTTTCCGTCATCCTCAGTCGATTTCGCATAACGCACGTTGCCGGGGTTAAGGTCGGTATTCCCCGTATAGCCCTCTATGATTATCCAGTCAATGAGGCTGTCAATATCCATCCGGCGGCAAAACTCCTCATAATTATCGGGCTTTGTCAGATCGTTCCTTTTTGCAAAGTCCACGATCTCCTTATAGAAATCCGAACCGTTGGCGGCGGGAGACTTGACGACAGTCACGCTGTCCTTGCTGACGTTTCTGTAAATCGCGTAATGGCTTGCGTTCATCTTCTCCGTGAGCGCATAGATGCCCCAATACTCGCCGTTGATGTACAGCACGCAGTAACGGTTCCGCTGGGCAAATACCTTGTCGCTGTATTGCAGGCAAAGGTTTTCGCCAAGCTCATTTTTTATAATTGAATTGTAATAATCCTGTCCGGCGCGGAGAATGAAGCTTTCAAATTCCGTCACACCGCCGCCGTACACGTCGTAATTCAGCATGTCCTGACCGTATACGCCGCGGAAGCGGATGCCCATGTTCTTCTTGCGCATTTCAAGGCTTGTTTCGCCGTGCATGTCTATGCCGCACGGTATGGTAAAGCTGCCGCCGTCTTCATAGAAGGAAAGGCTTCCCGGAAGCTCTATCCCTTTCTTCTTGTTATTGTACATCATGCCGAAATCATACGGGCTGTCGGAGGCAAGACTTGCCACGGGCAGGGTATGGTTTTCGTTTAAAATATAGCTCAGGGTAAGCGCCCGGCTCGGCATGGCGCCCGCTTCGACAGCAACGGCGCGTACAACGCAGGTCTTCGTCACGTCAAACGGCTGAGTATACTTTTCACTGTTCACTGTGGGGAGAGAACCGTCGGTTGTGTAATAAATATCGCCGTGACCGGAAAGCTCGACGCTCATCGCGGTGACGCCGTTGAAAACGCCGTCTTCACAGGGGGATTCCGGAGTGCGCGAAACGCGGCGGAAGCCGGCGGTCTGCTCCTCGTTCGGCTTGGGCGTGTCAAAGAAAAACCAGCCGTTTTCACCCGTGATGCGTCCGTAGCTGCATCCGAACGGTATATCGCGCAGAAAGACATAATCGGCCAGTCCGTCGGCGCGGCTGAGATATACCCTTTCACGGTCGGAGGCAAGGGAAAAGGGCGCTTTGACATAGCCCCTGTTTACCGCACCGTTTTCATCCGTACACAGCACTATGACGCTTTTCCCCGGCTTGAGGGACATGGACGGCAGCTGAAACTTTTTCAGATCGTCGCTCTTGTCCGAGAGGTAATAATCCGAAAGCTCTACCGTCGTGTCGGACACGTTTTTCAGCTCTATCCAATCGCAATACTCTATTGCTTTCTGCATATAGAGGGTAGTGTTATATGTCATTGCCTCGCTGATTATGAGCGGCGACGTCGGGCAAAGGGTGCTCTGCCACGCGTCATATCCCTCGGCAGTGTTGGGGTATCCCGGGGTGGGATAAGCCGATGTAGTCCATTTGCCGTTTTCGTCGAGCATCAGGGAAAGATCGGCCGTGCGGCAGGTACATTCCGCACAGTCTATAAGCTTTCCGTCCGCGCCGCGCAGGAATACCGTTTCCCCCTGAGAGAGGGCAAAATCGGCATGGGGTATCTCTCCCGCCCGATTTTTCCCGTCGCAATAGATAAGAAAATACCCGTCAGGCGCAACGGTGCCGCCCGGTATGCGCCACCCGCCGTCGGCTTCGTCGGCAACGGTGAATCCGCTGAGATCAATCGCCTGGGAGGAGGTGTTGTGAAGCTCTATCCAATCCGGCTGCGTCCCGTCCTCATCGCTGAGAGTGGCATGGTTTTTCGCCATTATTTCGCTTATCACGATGCTGCCTTTAAGAGAACTCTCCTCCTGCTCCGCGCAGGCGTAGGCGCACAGCGGCAGCGCAGCGATCAGACCGAGCAGGACGGCTGTTATTTTGTTATATTTGTTTATAAACTTCATTCGCGTCTCCTGAGCGGCAGCTCTTCCTGCCGGTATCGCATACCGCTTCGATAATAGAACAAGTTATTATACTTCATTTCGTGTTTTTGTGTCAATCTTTTATGCCGAAACATTAGCTTAATGCAGTCCGGTTGATTAAACCGCCCGATGTTGTTATAATAAGCTGAATCATATTATTTACGGGAAGAACAGATTATGAAGACTGTTGCAGTAATAGGCGGCGGCGCGTCGGGCATGATGGCGGCGCTCACGGCCGCGGAGGACAGGGACAACCGCGTTGTGCTCTTCGAACGCCAGCAGCGCATGGCGAGAAAGCTTCTTGCAACCGGAAACGGCAGGTGCAACCTCACAAATATGCTTGCCGTACCGCAAAACTATCACGGCGAGCAGGACGGCTTTGCCGACGCGGCGCTTGCGCACTTTACCCCCGCTGACACGCTGGAGCTTTTTCACGCTCTCGGTCTGCTCACGGTGGAGGAGTACGGCGGGCGCGTCTATCCGCTTTCAAACTCCGCAAACAGCGTGGCGGACGTTCTGCGCTTCGCGCTTGAGCGCGCAGGAGTTGAGATACGCACGGCAGAGCCGGTCAGGGAGCTTAAACGCCGCGGCGCGGCATACGCCGTCATCACCGACAATGATACGCTGAATGCGGACTTTGTCATAGTCGCCTGCGGCGGCGCAGCAGGCGCAAAGCTTGGCGGCGTTTCCGACGGGTATAAGCTTCTGGGCGATCTCGGGCATAAGCGCACAAAGCTCTGCCCCGCGCTTGTGCAGCTCATTACGGACGCGGAGTATCCGCGGGCGCTGAAGGGCGTGCGCGCCGACTGCGCGCTCAGACTTATCGGCGGCGGCACGGTGATCGCCGAAAGCTGCGGAGAGCTTCAGTTTACCGACAACGGCATTTCCGGTCCCGCCGCATTCGACATTTCACGCGCCGCGTCATTGACGGGCGAGGGTACGCGCATCAGCGCCGATTTCATGCGCGGGTACGCTCCCGAACAGGTTGAAAGTATGCTGCTCTCCCGCTGCCGTGCCCTGCCGGCGCTTGAAACGGCGCAGCTTTTTACCGGTATGCTCCACAACCGGCTTGGGCGGATGATCGTAAAATACGCCGCACTACCCGCCGCCGCACCGCTTTCGGAGCTGTCGGAGACGCAGGTAAAGGCCGCCGCGAAAGCCTGCAAGGTCTTTTCCCTGCGTCTTCTCGGTACGGAGGGCTTTGACAGCGCACAGGTCACGGCAGGCGGCATAAAAACAAGCGGTTTTGACCCTGAAACGCTGCAAAGCTGGTTCAACCCGGGGCTGTTTGCCTGCGGCGAGGTGCTGGACGTTGACGGAGACTGCGGCGGCTATAATCTGCAATGGGCATGGGCAAGCGGGCGTATCGCCGGGAGGCTCGGAAAATGATCGAAATAAAAAATATGCGGCTCGGTGTCGGGGAGAATGCAGAAGCGCTCACCGGCAAGGCCGCAAAAATACTTAAAATAAGCCCCACACGCATAACGGAGATGCGTCTTGTGAAGCGCTCTCTGGATGCAAGAAAGAAGGGCGATATACACTACGTCTGCACCGCCGCCTTTTCGGTCGGCGGTGACGAAAAAAAGCTCATCGCCGCGGCGGGGAGCAAGGACGTCTCGGAGTATGTTGAAAAGCGTTACAATATAAATGAGTACCGCGGCGGCAAGCGTCCGGTGATAGTCGGCTTCGGTCCGGCGGGAATGTTTGCGGGGCTTGTCCTTGCGTATGCGGGGGCAAAGCCGATAATAATAGAGCGCGGCAGGGACGTGGACACGCGAAAGGCGGCCGTCGAAAAATTCCGTTCCGGAGGAGAGCTTGACGGCGAAAACAACGTGCAGTTCGGCGAGGGCGGCGCGGGAACCTTTTCCGACGGTAAGCTGAACACAGGCACTCACGATCCCCGTCTGAGCTGGGTGCTGCGGCAGCTTTACCTGCACGGCGCGAAGGAAAGCGTACTCTATGATGCAAAGCCGCATATAGGCACGGATGTGCTTATAAACGTTGTGCGCAATATCCGCACAGACATCATCGGCCGCGGCGGTGAGGTGCGTTTCGGGACGCGCTTTGAGCGGCTTATAACGGAGAATAATACCGTTGCCGGCATTGAGGTTACGGATAAAAACGGCAGATACGCAATAGAATGTGATGACGTTATCCTTGCGATAGGCCATTCCGCACGGGATACGTTTGAAAGCCTGCACAGCGCAGGGATAAGCATGGAGCCGAAGGGCTTTTCCATGGGAGTGCGCATCGAGCATCTTCAGCGGGATATCGACATGGCGCAGTACGGCAGAGAGCGCGGCAGACTGCCCGCGGCGGATTATTCGCTCAATGTGCATCTGCCGGACGGAACAAGCGCGTATACCTTCTGTATGTGTCCGGGCGGCTATGTTTTTGCCACCGCGTCCGAGCGGGGCGGGGTAGTCACCAACGGCATGAGCTATTCCGGCAGGAACGGCGAGAACGCAAATTCTGCGCTGCTTGTAACGCTGCACCCGGAGGATTTTCCGTATGATGGCGCTCTCGGCGGTATGCGCTGGCAGAGGGAGATAGAGCAGAGAGCCTATGCCTTCGGCGGCGGGAACTATCTTGCACCCGCACAGCTTGCGGGCGACTTTCTTGCCGGACGGGCGAGTACCGGTCCCGGCAAAGTCACGCCGCAGTATAAGCCCGGAGTTGTCTGGGGAGATCTGCGCGAGGTGCTTCCGGACAGGATATGCCGCGTTATCAGCAATGCCCTTCCCGCACTCGGCAGAAAGCTCACCGGCTTTGACGCGCCGGACGCCGTTCTTACGGCACCGGAAACGCGCTCATCCTCTCCCGTCCGTATTATCCGCAATGCCGCTTTGCAATCCTCCGCGGCGGGAATGTACCCGTGCGGGGAGGGAGCGGGCTATGCGGGCGGGATATCCTCCGCTGCGGTAGACGGTATGCGCTGCGCCGAGGCGGTGATAGCTGCGTATTCCGGCTGAGCCTGCCGAAAAGCCAAGCCTCTTCGGCAAACGGCTCTGCGCGGCTTTTTTGATGGTTCGCGCCGAAACCGCACATTTTTCTTGCCCGCCCCATGCGTGCATGATATAATATACGTTGATTTTCAAGTACCCGGAAGGAATTTTGGATATGAGTTTCAAAGCCATATTTGCCATATTTCTGTGCAAGGCTCTGCGCCTTTTGTCACGCATCCTGAACCGCGGCGGCACCGCCATGCCCGGGAGATTTGCGCTCAGAGTCTGCCCCGATCTGCTCGGTCTGCTCGCAAAGGATGTTAAAACCGTTGCCATAACCGGCACGAACGGCAAGACCACAAGCGCGCGCATGATAGAGGAAGCGTTTATGGACGAGGGGAAAAGCTATTTTGCAAACCGTTCCGGCGCCAACCTCATAAGCGGCATCACGACTGAATTTGTGATGAACTGCACCCTCACAGGCAAGCCGAAGAAGGAATATGCCGTTATTGAGTGCGACGAGGCGGCGGCTGTGCGTGTTTTCCCGCAGCTCAAGCCAAAGGTCATCGTCGTCACAAACCTTTTCCGCGATCAGCTTGACCGCTACGGAGAAGTGACGCATACGCTGGAAAATATCCGCAAAGCCATAAGCGGTACGCCGGAATCACTGCTCTGCCTCAACGCGGACTGCTCTCTCACCGCCTCTCTTGCACTTGACCTGCCGAACAAGGTGCGCTGGTTCGGCATCGAAAAGGGCGCAATGCCGCCGCACGGCAAGACAGAGCTGAGCGACGCGAGCCACTGCATCCGCTGCAAAGCCGAATATGAGTATGACTACATAAGCTACGGCCATCTTGGCGGCTTCCGCTGCCCGAAGTGCGGCTACTGCCGCCATAAGGCGGACTATGCCGTCACGGACATCGTGGAGCAGGGCATAAACGGCAGTACGGTTGTCATGGACATGGACGGCGAAAAGCGCATTGTCAGCATCAACCTGCCTGCCATATACAACATATACAATGCGGCCGGCGCGGCGGCGGCGATAACCGCGATGGGCATGGACAGGGAAGCCGCGCTCAAGGCGCTCGGCACCTTCAAATGCGGCTTCGGCAGAATGGAGCAGTTCGCTCTTGGCGGCGGCACAAAAATTATGCTTGTGAAAAATCCTGCCGGATGCAATCAGGTGATCGAGTTTTTGCAGAACATAAAGGAAAACTTCATTCTTGTCGTCTGCCTTAACGACCGCGCCGCCGACGGCACGGATATTTCGTGGATATGGGATGCGGACTTTGAGGGGCTTGCCGCGCTCGGCGGGAGGCTCCGGCGCGTCATTGTCTGCGGCGACAGAGCCGAGGATATGCGCGTCAGGGTGAAATACGCCGGGATAGACGACGGCTTTATCGAGACGCAGCGCGATTACGCCGCGCTTGTAGAGCAGATCGGCAGTCAGGAGCTGCCGGTGTTCATCATGCCCACATACACCGCCATGCTTGAGCTGCGCGAGCATGTTATCAGGCGCTGCGGCGGCAGTGAATTCTGGGAATGAGAGGTGCGGGAAATGAAGCTTAAAATCTGCCATATGTACAACGACGTTCTCAACCTCTACGGCGACAGGGGCAATATAATCTGTATGCGGAAGCGGCTCAATTGGCGCGGAATAGACGCGGAGATAGTGAAGCTCCCAGTCGGCGAATTTTCAACTCTTGCCGACTGCGACATAGTGTTTATCGGCGGCGGGCAGGACTTTGAGCAGGAGGTGCTGCTTGACGATCTGCACCGCGGCAAGGACAGGGAAATAAAAGCCGCGATCGAGGACGGCGTGACCTTCCTGACGATCTGCGGCGGCTACCAGATGATGGGCAGCTATTACGAAACCTACGACCATGTACGCTGCGACTTTATCGGTGCGGTGGATTTCCACACAGTCGGCAGCAGGCAGCGTATGATCGGCAACTATAAGTTCAGATGCTCCGACTCCGCCGGCGGCAGTACGGTAGTCGGCTTTGAGAACCACAGCGGCAAAACATGGCTTGGTAGCGGGGTCGAGCCGCTTGGACACGTGCTTGCGGGCTTCGGCAACAATGGCGAGGACGGAACCGAGGGCGTACGCTATAAAAATCTCATCGGCACGTACAGTCACGGACCGTTACTGCCGAAAAATCCGGAGTTCTGCGACAGACTGCTGTTGGGCGCGCTGTCGAGAAAGTACGGTATAACGGAGCTTGAAAAGCTCAATGACACGGCGGAGACAGCGGCGCACGACGCGATGTGCAGGAAAATATAAGGCGGATATGCATATGATAAGATTTTATAACGGTAAAATACTGACATTTGACGGCGGAACAAGGGTAACAGACGGCGAGGTGTGGACGGACGGCGATTCCATATCCTACGTTGGCGCGGCAAGGGTGGATATGCCCATCTTTGAGCGCGAAATAGACCTTGACGGCGATGTCGTGATGCCCGGCTTCAAAAACGCGCATACTCACACCGCAATGACCGCTTTCCGCTCATATGCAGACGATATGGAGCTGCACACGTGGCTGAACAAGCGCATCTGGCCGTATGAGCGCAGGCTTACCGAGGAGGGCGTGTATTACTTCACAAAGCTCGGCATAATGGAATATCTCTCCTCCGGCATTACCTCGTGCTTTGATATGTACGGCCACACGGATTCTATCGTAAAAGCCTGCATTGACAGCGGCTTCCGCATAGTGTTCTGCTCGGCGATGAACGATTTTGACGCGGATCATACGCAGATAGAGCGGGAGTATCTCAAAAACAACGCCATAAGCCCGCTTGTGTCCTATCGTCTCGGCATCCACGCGGAATATACGACCGGTATAGAGAGACTTGAATATATGCGCTCTCTCGGGGAAAAGTACAAAGCCCCGCTGTACCTGCACATGAGCGAGACAAAGACCGAGGTTGACGGCTGCATAAGCCGCACAGGGATGTCTCCCGTCAAATATCTTGATAAGCTCGGCTTTTTCAGATACGGCGGCGGCGCATTCCACTGCGTGTGGATGGATGACGAGGACGTCGGGATCATGGTGCGCAGCAAGGTCTATGCGATAACCTGTCCCGCTTCAAATCTGAAGCTTGCAAGCGGCATTGCGCCCATCGACAGAATGGCGGCGGCCGGGGTCGAAATGGGCATCGGAACAGACGGCGCGGGCAGCAACAACGCCCTTGATATGTTCCGCGAAATGTATCTTGTCAGCACATTGCAGAAATATCTCAATATAGACGCGACCGCAGGCTGCGCCGACAGAACACTGCGCATGGCATGCGTGGGCGGCGCACACGCCATGGGGCTTGACAGCTGTGACGATCTCGCTGTCGGGAAAAAAGCCGACATTGTCGTTATCGACATGAAGCAGCCGAATATGCAGCCCCCTCACAACATTGCGAAAAACATTGTATACTCCGGCTCGAAGAGCAATGTGCGCCTTACCATGGTGAACGGCAGGATACTCTATGAAAACGGCCGTTTCAATATCGGCGAGGACGCCTGCGCGGTATACGAAAAAGCAGGTGAGCTTTCACGGAGGCTTTTCAGTGAATAACATCGACCTGCATGTACACACTACCGCTTCCGACGGGACATGTACTCCCGCAGAGGTTGTTTCGCTTGCAAAGGAAAAGGGGCTTGCCGCCGTTGCGATAACCGATCATGACGGTATCGGCGGATACAGAGAAGCCGCCGCCGCAGGTGAAAAGCTTGGCGTTGAGGTCGTTCCGGGCATTGAAATAAGCACAAAATTCATCGCGCCGGAATACGGCTACGCGGTGCATATTCTGGGATATTATATCGACGTTGACTCTCCGGAGCTTACGCCTGTTCTCGAATGGGTGCTAAAGGACAGGGAGGAGCGCAACCGCAGAATGGTCAGTCTTATGCGCGGCGACGGACTGCCGATCACCTACGAATATATGCATGAGCGCTTCGGCGACGTTGTTGGGCGGCCGCACTTTGCGGAATATCTCGTTGAGCAGGGGCTTGCCGCAAGCGTTCAGGACGCTTTTGACAGATTTCTTGAAAAGGGGTGCAGATACTGGCTTCCGCGGCATTTCCTCTCTATTGAGCGCTCCATTGAAATAATAAAGCTTGTGGGCGGCGTTCCGGTGCTGGCGCATCCTTTCCAATACAAGCGCGGCGACGCCGGTCTGCGCGAGCTTATCAGCTGCTGCATGAATTCCGGCCTTAAAGGCATTGAGTGCCGCTACTCCGGCTATACGGAGGAAATGAGCGGGTATCTTGAGGCGCTTGCCGATGAATACGGTCTTATAAAAACCGGCGGCAGCGATTTCCACGGCAGCAACAAGCCTGCTATTTCCCTCGGTACAGGCAAAGGAACGCTCAGTGTGCCGTATGAGTTTCTGGAGAAGCTCAGAAGCGCCATTTAAAATGAAAGATCATAAGAAAAGCCTCGCAGGGCTTTTTGCCCGCAGGCAAAAAACAGTTTTGATCGTTTTCTCCGGCGGCATGTACGTCGGAGAAAACACTGAGTCTGACGGGAAACGGATCCGCGCCGTTTTTTTCGGGCGGATTTGCGCCCGTACAGCGTTATTGCCCTTGACAATCCGGACAAGGATTGCCTGCGGTCAATGCCTTGTCCGGACAAAAATCCGCTCCGGAAAA
>OIZL01000844.1_pt1 | contig 19856 bp, 23 predicted proteins | sample 1588541 | NCBI WGS metagenome assembly OIZL01 (sample SAMN03283285) | human gut metagenome | biome: human-associated habitat; material: feces | host: Homo sapiens | place: Peru | collected 2012 | reverse complement strand
GAGGATGATCCAAGGATAAGGGAAATCATCACATTTTATTTCAATAATCATACAGAGCAAAAGTATACGATTGAGGAGGCCGACAATGGTCAGACCGCTTTAGAAAGATTGTATGAGAAGAATTTTGATATAGTTTTACTTGATAATGACCATCTAATAGGAAGCGTATCTCTTATTAAAATAGATTATCTAAATAGAAATGCAACTCTTGGAATATTTATAGGGGACTTTGAATACAGAAATAACGGTTATGGAAGAGAAGCTATTAAATTAATCTTAGAATATGCTTTTAAATATCTTAATCTTCATAGCGTTAATCTAACTTTATTATCTATAAATGAAAGAGCTCATAAGTGCTACTTAAAATGTGGATTTAAAGATACCGGAAAAAGTAGAGAAGAAATTTTTTTAAACGGAAAATATTATGATAAGTTACATATGGGTGTTCCATATCTACCCAAAAACCTATTTGTTCTGTTAGTTTTTCCCAAACATTAACATATTGAAAAACACTGTCTTTACATTCTTTTACAAAATTTTCAACACCATATTCTTCAATTTGTTCTTTTCCAGAAATTCCTAATTTCTTTTCAATTTCTAGTTCAACAGGCAAACCCTGAGTATCCCATCCTGCTTTTCGCGGAACCATGTATCCCTTCATTGTACGGTATCTCGGGATCATATCCTTGATAACACGGGTCAGTACGTGTCCGATATGCGGCTTTCCGTTTGCGGTCGGCGGCCCGTCATAAAAGGTATAGGTCGGTCCCTCCTTGCGGGAATCCATACTCTTCTGGAAAATGTCTTTGTCTTTCCAGAACTGGCATACTTCTTTTTCTCTGTCCACAAAATTCAGATTCGTGTCTACTTTCTGGTACATTGTTCTCCTCCTCGCCAAAAATAAAAACCCCGTCCTGTAAAAGGACGAGGCTATGTCTCGTGATACCACCTGTTACGACCGTACATCCATACCGCATCTGTCTTCCTCATGGAAATCGATATGGGCAATACGCTATCCTTTAACGGGGGATTGCCGTCGGCACCTACTGCCCTGTCCCACAGGGGTTTAGCCCGCAACTAAGAAGTGATCTTCCCTGAATCCTTACTGGTACCGGTCTTGCACCCTCACCGGCTCGCTGGAACGTTCCAGAATCAGTTACTGTCTTCCTCAACGTCTTTCTTTTTTTCTGATCGCGGCACACCGGATATCGCGTCTGCATACGCATATCTTCCCTGCCTGATTTTATGGTAACATTATAATTCCACCCAAAGAAGAATGTCAAGGCGGAATTATCCCAGCAGGCTGTAAAACTCGCTCCGCAGGCTGCTGTCCTTCCGGAACTGCCCGCGGATGGTCGCCGTACGGGTCTTGGCCGCGTTCTTCTTGATGCCTCGGGCGGTCATGCAGCTATGCTCGCCCTCGATGACCACGATTACATCCTCCGTGCCGGTCACAAGCTGCATGATCTGTGCAATGTCCGCCCCCAGACGCTCCTGGAGCTGCAGCCGTTTGGCCGCCATATCGCAGATCCGGGCGATCTTGGAAAGTCCGACCACCTTTTCCTTCGGGATATATCCGACATGCACGCGCATATTGTACATGAGCGCCATATGATGTTCGCAGTAGGAAAAGACCTCGATATCCTTCACCACTACCATATCCCGGTTATCCGGTATCTCAAAGCATTTGGAGAACATCTCCGCGATTTCTTCATTCGAGTAGCGCATCCCGTCGAATACTTCCGCATACATATTCGCGACTCTCTGCGGCGTTTCGCGCAGTCCTTCGCTCTCTACGTCCGCCCCGATCTCGCCAAGCAGCTCTCTCACCAGCGCCGCTATCTTCTCTTTATCAAACTCTTTTTTCAAGGCAAAATGCCCCCTTTATCGTTACTTATTCGAAATACTTCCGGTATTTCCCATCGTCCGCGTCAAAGAAGCAGAATCCGATCAGACCTCTTCCGGTGTGCGCTCCGATGGCACAGCCTACCGTTCCGATCAGAACCTCTCCCGGATGGATCTCCTCCTCGATCATGGACAGCATATGATCGCGGCTCTCCACGTCCTCTCCATGGCAGAGCGCTACCGTCGCGCCCTCCATCGCCCGGCTGTTCTCCCGCGCGTATTCTATCAGATATTTCAGCGACTTTTTGCGTCCCCGCACCGTCTTGATGACGGAGAGTGCCCCCTTTTCATCCACGATCAGGACAGGCTTCATATCCAGCGTCTCCGCCAGCGTTCCCTTAAACTTCGTCAGACGACCGCCCTTGATCAGATAGGCGAGCGTATGCACGGTAAAGACATGATGCACATGTGCGATATAGTAGTCTGCTGCTTCCACCAGTTCTTCCTTCGCCGCACCATGCTCCAGCATCGTCACCAGCTTGCTCACCACCAGCCCGAAGCCGATCGATGCACACTTGGAATCGATGATCGTCAGGTCAAATTCCGGGTAGTCCTCAAGTATCGTGTTCTTGGCGATATTCGCGGCGTTGAACGTTCCCGCGATCCCTGTTGAAAAACAGAGATAGATCACAGAATCGCCCGCCTCCGCATAGGGCAGAAACGCGTCGGTAAACATCGCCGGATTGATGTGGTAGGTTTTCACATCTCTCCTGATGTCGTCGAGTATTTCATAAAATTCCTTCGTCTGTATGGTCTTTCCGTCCAGATAATCTACTTCATCAATGACCACTGGCGTCGGGATCACATGCAGTTTATGTTTCTCAATATATTCCTTTGGCAGATCGCTTGCCGAGTCTGTTATTATTCGCAGCATACGTTGCACACCTTATCCCTTTCTGTAACTTTCACTGTAACTCACCCGTTCCGGCTCATCTGATCCAGAAGCCCGATCTTGATATCGTACAGCTTTCTGGAAAGATCCACATACACCTTATGCGGATTGACAAGCCGCCTGGATTCATCCCACAGCGTATCCTGTTCTCTTTTACAATATTCCCGGATCTCCATCACCTTAGGCGATGTATAGCAGCACTCGCCGTTTTTAAATACCGGGATCATCAGCTCGCGAAGGCGGTAGCTTCCGGCCTCCAGCTTCGTCTTTTTCCACGGTTCATTCGGATCAAACAGCAGCAGATCCTCTTCCTCGCTGAATTTCTCGTCCACGAGACAGATCAGGTCTGCCTTGATCTTTCCGCTCTCCTTTTCGTAAATGCGGTACACCGTCTTATTTCCCGGATTCGTCACCTTCTCCGTATTCTCGGAAAGTTTGATCTTCGGAATAAACGCTCCGTCTTTCCCTTTGATCGCCGCCAGCTTGTAGACGCCGCCAAAGGCCGGGCAGTCCTTGGAGGTGATCAGATGCGTGCCGACGCCCCAGGAGGTGATCGCCGCGCCCTGCTCCTTCAGGCTCTGTATCAGAAATTCATCCAGATCGTTGGAGGCAGAGATCACCGCGTCTGAAAAGCCTGCCTCGTCCAGCATCTTTCTCGCCTTCTTGGACAGGTACGCCAGATCGCCGCTGTCCAGACGGATGCCGTAGAACGTGAGCGGGATTCCCGCCTGCCGCATTTCCTGAAAGACGCGGATCGCGTTCGGCACACCAGACTTCAGCGTGTCGTAGGTATCCACAAGAAGGATGCACGCGGAAGGATACATATCAGCGTATGCCTTAAAAGCGGTATATTCATCCGGGAAACTCATGATCCAGCTATGGGCGTGCGTTCCCTTGACCGGCACGTCAAAAAGCTGCCCGCAGAGCACGTTGGACGTGCCGACGCAGCCGCCGATCACCGCCGCCCTTGCGCCGTAGGTTCCCGCATCCGGTCCCTGCGCCCTGCGCAGCCCGAATTCCATAATACCGTCTCCCTGCGCCGCATAACAGACTCTCGCCGCCTTCGTGGCGATCAGGCTCTGATGGTTGACGATGTTCAGGATCGCCGTCTCTACAAGCTGCGCCTGCATGATCGGCGCGATAACCTTCACCAGTGGTTCTCTCGGGAACACGACCGTTCCCTCCGGTATCGCATAGATATCTCCGGTAAACCGGAAATCCCGCAGGTACTCCAAAAAATCCGGCTCGAAGATCCCCAGTCCCGCCAGGTAATCGATATCTTCCTTTTCAAAGTGAAGCTCCTTGATATACTGTATGAGCTGATCCAGCCCGGCAGCAATGGCAAAGCCTCCGTCACAGGGATTGTTGCGGTAGAACGCATCAAAGATCACCGTCTCGTTCTGATCCTTGTTTTTGAAATATCCCTGCATCATGGTAAGTTCATATAAATCCGTAAGTAGTGTCAGATTCTGTCGATCCATGGTCGCTTCCTTCCTGATTACTATTTTGCCTTGAGCAATTTTCTACGAAACATAATCAGTGTACCACATCTTCTCCAACAACTAAAGTTTCTTCTGCACTTTCTTACCGGTTCAGATCTGCCAGCAGCAATTCCGACAGATATTCCGCTGTCCGGCACACTACCGGGATCTCCACCCGGAAAGCCGGATGATGGATCGGATGTCCCACACCCGTTCCGATCTTCACATAACAGCCCGGCACCTCCCGGTCCATGGTATCGCGGTCAATATAAAAGGCAAAATCGTCTCCGCCCATGGAGCTTTCCTCCGGGACAGTCTTCATTCCCAGCTTCGCCGCAGTCTCCTCACACAGCTTCGCCATAGCGGCGTCATTACAGATCGCGGGCGGACCGGCGATCCACTCCGTCTCCGCCTTTGCGCCGTAAGCGGCAGCGATCCGCTCTGCGATCTGCGCCACCTTTGTCTCAAATAAGATCCGGTCCGCGTGATCCATCGTGCGCACCGTTCCTTCCAGATACGCCTCAGCCGGTATCACGTTCCAGGTATTGCCCGCCTCGATCCTGGTCACGCTCAGCAGCGCCGGGTGAAACGAATTCACGTTGCGACTCACGATCGACTGTAATCCCTGTACGATCGCTGACGCTGTCAGGATCGGATCGATCCCGTCGTCCGGGTGTGCCCCATGGCAGCCAACTCCTGTCACCTTCACAACAAACCGGTCGACGGCAGCCGCCACATATCCCTCCCGGATCCCGATTGTATCAGTCTCGTTCGTCGGATCCGAATGGAATCCCCAGATATGAGGGACATCCTGCATCATCCCGGTTTCCAGCATTTTCAGCGCTCCGTGCGACTCCTCCTCCGCCGGTTGAAAAAGGAATTTCACGCAGCCGCTGAAGCTCTCTCTCTTTTCATGCAGCAGGATCGCAGCGCCGATCCCTGCCGTGATATGGAGATCGTGTCCGCAGGCGTGCATCTTTCCCGGATGCTCCGACCGGTACGAAACCTCCGCCTGCTCCTCGATCGGAAGCGCGTCGATATCGCAGCGCAGCGCGGTGATCCTCTCCTGTCCCGCTGCCGGCGCCGTTCCTTTCACGATCGCGATCAGTCCGGTCTGCAGACTGCTCTTGCAGATCTCGATCCCTTCTTTTTCCAGAAGCTCTCTGATCCTTGCCGTCGTCTGGTATTCCTCATAGGCCAGCTCCGGGTGTCTGTGAAACCACTGGAACTGCTCTGTCAGATATTCCTCTAATTCCTGCCTTGTCCTCATCCTGTCCTCCTGCTCTGCCTTTTCTATTTGCCGCTGTTCGGATCCAGCGCATCCCGCAGGGCGTCTCCGATAAAGTTGATCGCCATGACCAGTATCACAATGACCAGCCCGGGCGGCACCCAGAGCCACGGCTGCGAAGTCAGCACAGTAAGCGACTGCGCCCCGTTGAGCATATTGCCAAGGCTTGCGGTGGGCGGCTGCACACCCTGTCCCAGAAAGCTCAGCGCCGCCTCGTCCAGCATAGACAGTGCCAGCACCGAGGTCGCATAGACCAAAATCGGCGCCACCGTGTTTGGCAGGATCTCCGAAAACAGGATATGGCGAAGCGGCATCCCTGCCACGATATTTCCCTTGATGAAGTTTGTCTCCCGCAGATTCAGCACATTTCCTCGCACCAGTCTGGCGATGCCCGGCCAGTCCACAAATCCGAGGATCAGGATGATATTCCACATCCCCGGCTTAAAGATCGCCGCTGCGACGAGCACAAGCAGAATATACGGAAAAGACATGACCATATCCGTAAACCGCATGATGATCATATCTGCGACACCGCCGAAATACCCCGCTACAAGACCGAGCAGGACGCCGATCACGGTGGAGATCACGGTCGCCAGCACGCCGACTAAAAGCGATACTCTTGTCGCATACAACAGCCTGCTGAGCACATCTCTTCCGATCTGGTCTGTTCCCAGAAGAAACTGTGCCGAGGGAGCGCCCCCGAACGGTCCTGCCAGCTCATTGGGATCATAGGGCGCGATCGCCGGAGCCAGAAGCGCGGCTCCCACGACCACGAACAGGATCACAAGGCTGACCGTCGCCAGACGATGCCTGCGGAAACGGCGCCACACCGTCTGCAGATAGCTCTCACTGCTTAGATCTATTTTTTTCGGAATCTCCGGATTCTTATTGGGTTTGACTTCTCTTCCGATCATCTGTACGTCTGAACCTTTCTGCTCTCTCTGCTTATTTCTATGCAACGCCTGCTGCCTGCGTCCGTCAATCCAGCTGGATGGTGGGATCGACGAGCGCGTAGAGGATGTCTGTCACCAGGTTTGCCGCCAGCACGACCACGGCAGATAACAGGCATACACCCATGATGACCGGATAGTCTCTGTTGCTGATGGCGCTCATCGTCATCAGACCCAGTCCCGGCCAGGAAAATACCTGTTCAATGATGACCGCGCCGCCGAACAGCACCGGAATCTCCATTCCGATCACCGTTATGATCGGAACCAGCGCGTTTTTCAGCGCATGCTTCCAGATCACCCGGAAGCGTCCGATTCCCTTTGCTCTGGCCGTCCGCAGATAATCCTGCTGCAGGATCTCAAGCACGGCGCTTCTTATATAACGGATGTTGCTCCCCGCCATGGAAAAGGCGAGCACCATTACCGGCATTACCATATGCTTTGCCACATCTCCTGCGCTCCCCGCGGTTCCGAGCGTCGTCATGCCGCTTGACGGAAGCCATCCGAGCTTTACCGTAAAGACGAAAATGAGGAGCAGGGAAAGGAAAAATCCCGGCACGCTGCTTCCCAGAAAGGACAGGGTCACTACCGCATAGTCTCCCTTGGAATACTGGTGGATCGCGCTGTAGATCCCCGCCGGTATCGCGAGCACCAGACTGACTAACAGGGAGACGCCCATCAGAAGAAGCGTCGGGCCAAGATGGCTTCCGATCATCGAACTCACCGACTGATAGGACTTCATCGAGTAACCGAGATTTCCGTGCAAAAGCTGTCCCAGCCACACAAAATACTGCACATAGACCGGCTTATCCAGTCCCAGGGCGATCTTTTTTGCCTCCACGGCCGCCTCCGACACCCTCGGTCCCTGCAGCATCTCAAGAGGGCTCCCTGCCAGACACATGATGGCATAATCTATAATGGTGATCCCGATCAGCACCGGGATCGCAACCAGAATCCTTTTTAAAATATATTTACCCAAGGTAAGCCTCCCTTCTGTCCGGATCCGGTATCGGCTCTGCTGCAAGCAGCATCTGCGTGTACGGATGCTCAGGCTGTGTGAACACTTTGCGCGCCTCACCATATTCCACGATCTTTCCCTCGCGCATGACTGCGATGTGATCGCTCATATAGTGCACCGCGCCCAGACCGTGTGCAATGAACAGCATGGTAAGTCCCAGCTCTTTCTGTAAATTTTTCAGCAGGTTCAGGATCTGCGCCTGGATCGAAACGTCCAACGCGCTGACCGGTTCGTCGCAGACCAGAAAATCAGGATTCAGGGAAAGCGCCTTGGCGATCCCGATCCTCTGCCGCTGTCCTCCGGAAAACTCATGGGGATATCTGCCCAGCACCGACTTTGGCAGTCCCACCATATCTAACAGTCTCTGGACGTCCTGCTGTACGCTTTCCTTCGTCGATATCCCGTGATACAGCATCGGCTGGGAAAGAATTTCGTAAATGTGTTTCCGGGGATTGAGCGAAGAGTACGGATCCTGAAACACCATCTGCAGCTTCGTCCGGATCTTCTGCATTTCGTTCTTGTCCTTCTCGATCTCCGCCAGATTCCTGCCCTGATAATAGATCGTCCCCGCCGTCGGCTTTTCCAGTCCGACAAGCTGTCTGCCGACCGTGGATTTTCCGGAGCCGGACTCTCCCACCAGTCCAAGCGTTTCCCCTTTATCTATGGAAAAGCTCACGCCGTCAACCGCCTTGACATACCCCGTCGTATGGGTGATGATCCCGCCCTTGACCGGATAGTATTTCTTCATATCTTCTACCCGCAGCATCCATACCTTGTTTTCCTGTTCCATATCCGTCCGCACCTTTCCGCTGCTCTTGTCTGTCAATCCTGCACCGCTGCGCTTTGCAGTCCCATGTCATCCTGGTTCTGTGCCGCCACAATGCACCGCGCCGTATGTCCCTCTCCAAAGGTGTAGCTCTCCTGCGGTTCTTTGCAGATCTCCCGGCAATAGGGGCATCGCGGGGCAAAGCGGCAGCCCTGCATATCGTCATAGTCCTCGGGAACCATTCCCGGTATCGCCAGCAATTCCCGGTCTTTGTCGTCTTTCACTGTCGGCACCGTTGCCAGAAGCGCCTTCGTATACGGATGCCGCGGATCCCGGAAGATCTCCCGGACGCTTCCCTCTTCTATGATCTGTCCTGCATACATTACGATCACACGGTCAGCCATGTTCGCGACCAGCCCGATGTCATGTGTGATCAGAATGATCGACATACCGTTTTCCTCCTGCAGGCTGTGCAGAAGCCGCATGATCTGCGCCTGGATCGTCACATCCAGCGCGGTCGTCGGTTCATCCGCGATCAAAAGCCGCGGGTTACAGGAGATCGCCATGGCGATCATCACACGCTGGCGCATCCCGCCCGACAAGGTATGGGGATACTTTTTCATCGTCTTTTCCGGCTCCGGCATCCCGACCTTCTGTAATAAAGAAACCGCACGCTCCTGCGCCTGTTCCCTGGACAGATCCATATGCCTGCGGATGCTCTCCGTAAGCTGGTTCCCGATCGTGAGCACCGGATTCAATGAAGTGAGCGGATCCTGGAAGATCATCGTCATCTCATTTCCCCGGATGCGGTCCAGCTCCTTTTCCGACAAATTAAGGAGCTCTTTACCGTCAAACAGGACCGAGCCGTCTATGACGGCCCCGCCCTTTTTCAAAAGTCCCATAATAGATAAAGAGGTAACACTCTTTCCGCAGCCGGATTCTCCGACAATACACACAACCTCTCCCCGGTCTACATGAAAACTCACATGATCCACCGTGATACTGCTCCCATAATCGGCCTGAAAGGCGGTTGTTAAGTTGTCAACCTCCAACAGATGCGGCATAATGCTACCTCCTGAAACCACTTGCTTTTATTCTGTTACATCCCAGTTCTGTACGTCATTGAAGAAGCCATACACGCTCGGCTCAGCTCCGGTCACGCGGTTGTTTACTGCGCCCATCTGGCTGATCACGTATGCGGTAAACATCGGCACTTCGTCTTTTACCTTCTGATCAACGATGGCGTAGTCCTTCTGGAGCTGTGCCGTGTCGGCTGTTCCCTGCGTATCCTCCAGCGCTGCGCTGATCTCGTCGTCTGCGTATCCGGTCCAGCTTCCCTCACCGCCAAGAAGCCATGTGACATCCGGGTAAGGATCGACCGGTGCGTACGTGTACTGTACTGCCATCATATCATAATCTGTGCTTCCTGCAACAGACATTAAACTTGCCAGGTCAAGCGTTGTCACCTGTACGTTGATTCCAACCTGCGCCCACTGTGCCACAAGGATCTGCGCGCCGTTTACAAAAGTGCTGTCACCAGACCACACATAGAACTGAAGCGTCTTGCTTCCATCCCAGCCGGCCTCCTGCAAAAGTTCCTTTGCCTTTTCCGGATCGTAAGGCGTTGCCTCGATGGATTCGTCAAAATACGGGCTTGCAGAAGTCACGAAACCTTCCGTTACCTCTCCGTGTCCCTTCAAAAGTTCATCGACCAGCTTCTGTCTGTCGATCGCGTAAACCAGCGCCTGACGGACTCTCGCATCCGGAAGGTTTGCGGTCTGCACAAATACTGACTGCGTCGTCACAGGCGATCCGTACACGGCTTTTACATTGTCCAGCGCCTCTATGCTCGCATAATCTGTCTCCGGGATCGCTGTCATCGTAAGCTGTGTGATGTCGATCTCTCCCGACTGCAGCCCCGCATATACCTGGCTGCCGTCAACGATCTTGATGTTCAGCTTGTCGATCTTGGGCGCTCCCTTCCAGTAGTCCTTGTTTGCTGTATAGGAAATGTAGTGATCTGCATCGTAATCGCTCAAAAGGTACGGTCCGTTGATCACGTCAGGATGATTAAACCAGTCTGCCGTGAGCAGTTCCTCCTCGCTGAACTGTTCAATGGACGCCTTCGGGAGCGCACGCAGATATCTTCCGTAGGTATTTTCAAAGGAAGTAAGCGACATCGGATATTTTGCGGTAAACTGCACAGTCTTGTCATCCAGGATTGTCAGACCTGCCATGCTCTCTGCATTTTCCTCGACAAACCCTTCCTCCGAGGTTCCTTCAAACGCATAAAGCATCAGCGTCGTGTTGTTCACGGTCGGGCTTGCCATACGGCGAACGGTATATTCCAGATCCTCGGCAGTCACCGGTTCTCCGTTCGACCAGGTTGCATTGTCGTCGATGTGCACCGTGAAATTCAGGTTGTCATCCGTGGTGATGGAATCTGCCAGCATATACTGGAAATTCGAATCCTTATCCAGCTCTACCAGCGGCAGAAACATCAGATCCACCGCATATTTGTTGATCTCTGTCTGATCGATGACAAAGGGGTTGATCCCGCCAAGACTGCTGGTGACGCCCACATTGATGATCTTCTCTCCCTCTGCTGCCTCCGCCGGAGCGCCTGTTGCATCAGAAGCATCCGTCGTTCCGTTTGCGTCTGTTCCTGCCGCGCCGCTGTCAGCAGATCCGCAGGCTGCCGTCGATGCGGCAAGAGCCAGCATCAAAAACACGCTTGCAATTTTTTTCGATAACTTTTTCATAACGTCCTCCTTGTATTCCTAGTTTACTCGTAGGTTTTGTATGAATTATATGATTGTCACCGGATAATGTCAACAGTTTTTTTGCCAGAATCCGGCTTTTCTGAATCTGCGGTCCGAACTGTCCGCTTTTTGCGACTCCCTGCGGCTTTTCAGTATATCACAATCTTGACAACAAATGCAATGCGATGTATATTCTCAATGAAAAAGAGGTGTACCTATGAAAAATTTGCTTAACTACCAAAGCAGCGAGTATGACTGCGGTCCTGTCGCCCTCACCAACGCGATCCGTTTTCTGTTCGAGCGTGAGGTCATCTACCCCGATATGATCAAATATATTATGCTGTACTGTCTGGATTCTTATAATGAAGAAGGCGAAGTCGGCAAGAAAGGCACATCGGCCTCAGCCATGATGTTTCTCAGCAACTGGCTGACACAGTTTGGCAAAATGAAAAACTTTCCCATCTCCAGCGAATTTATCAGCGGAGAAGCCGTGACCCTCTCCCAGAACAGTCACGTGATCTATGCCCTGCAGCAGGGCGGCGCTGTTGTTCTGCGCCTGTATCTGGGCGTTCCGCACTATGTTCTGCTCACAGGCATCGAGGGCGACTCCCTGTACCTCTTTGATCCTTATTACGAAGAGGAGGACGATCCGGAGCTGGATGAAGAATACCATGAGCCGGGGATCACATTTATCTCCGATCAGCCCAAACGCGCCAACCGGCTGATCTCTATCGACCGCCTCAACCGGCTTACCCAGAACTACTACGAGATGGGACCCATGGCAGAGCGCGAGGCCTGCATTGTGTACAACACGCACACCCAGCGCACGCCGGAAACTACGATCGACTATTTCATATAACTATGCACAGTAAAAAGGATGGTTCCCCATCCTTTTTCTTATTGCTCCATCTGCCTGCCCAGAAAGCCTGCCGCTGACTGGATCAGCTTCTGTTCCACTTCACCCATTTTTGACTTCTGATCTGTCTCCAGCAAAATAACGGCGCCGATCACGTCCCCCTCGCAGATGATCGGACTGATCGCCTCGTGCTGAACCTCGTCCACCTCAAGGCTCACCGGTATAAAACTGCGGTCGCCCCGTGTCGCCATCACGCTTTCCCGGTGATTGATCTTCTCCTCAAGCTCCCGGCTGAGAGGCTTTCCGAGCAGATTCTTGAGTCCACCGGAAACGGCGATAAACTGATCTCTGTCCGAAATAACAGCGACATGCCCGGACACCTGCGCCATGCTCTCGGCATACTGCTTCGCAAAAGTGCCCATCTCCCCGATCGGAGAATACTTTTTTAAAATGATCTCTCCTTCACGGTCTGTAAATATTTCAAGCGGATCTGCCTCCCGGATCCGCAGCGTCCTTCTGATCTCCTTAGGGATAACGATCCGTCCCAAGTCATCAATCCTTCTTACGATTCCCGTTGCTTTCATATTATCTATAGTCCTCCTTGCCTTTCACACACATTTCCACATTTGCGCTGTATGGGTAGTATGTGGAAAATTAAGAAAAACTATGCAGTCGGAAATCATATCCGTTTTCCGGCGGGATCTGCACCTCCGTTTCAAAGCTGCCCGGATTCTTTGCATAATATGCGTGCATTTTGTCGTCCTCTTTTCTCCTGTCATCCGTAAAACTGTCATAATGGATCGCTGCGGTTAGAAAACGCTAACCAATGTCATTATTTTATCATATTGGTGGGGAAAAACAAGCGATCACGCATTTTCTCATCAGATGCGAGTGTCCTCGCTATTCTTCTTCGTTTATGTCTGCGGCCTGTCAAGGTCTTTTGTTTTGCAGACGCTTTTCTGAAATGATGCTAAAGGGTTACTCTGTTGTTGTGAGACAGTGACTTAAAAAAGCGTTGCACTTTTTCTTTCCGTTTGTTATATTAAACTTGTAATTCAGATACCGTTCGTGTATCTGTGTTCCGGGCATTCGCCTAGATTTTTCACAAAGCTATGAGACTGTGATATCATGTCAGGATTCTGGCGGTTGGAAAACTGCGGGGCTACCATTGTGAACAGGTATTTTGTATTTATTATTTTCACCGGGAATCTGTTCATCAATGCGAGGTTCGGGTAGATTTCACCATATTTAGCGCTCACTATGTTTTACCGCTCCATCAGCAATTTATCATGATGTCACCATCTACGAAGGGAGACTCACATCTATGAACCATTCTGAAAAAGTATCTACTGACCCAACGAAAACACTCACAAAACAGCAACCCAAACAGCCGGAAAAACATTCGCAGGACAAATATCTATCTAACTGCAAGACCCCGATCAAAATTCCCACCTCTGGACCGCTGACCATTCCCATGACCAACGATTACCTTTTCCGGGCACTTTTACAGAAGAACAATCATGTCCTCAAAGGACTGGTCTGTTCCCTGCTGCACCTGTCGCCCGAAGAAGTGCGCTCTGTCACGATCACCAATCCTATCGTGCTGGGTGACGCCATCGATGAAAAGACCTTCATCCTGGATATCCGTGCCCTGCTGAACGATTCTACTATCCTGAACCTGGAGATGCAGGTTATCAACGAACACAACTGGGCTGACCGCTCTCTCAGTTACCTCTGCCGTGATCTGGATCAGTTAAAACACGGCGACGACTATTCGCAGATCCAGCCGGTCATCCAGATCAGCTTCCTGAACTTCACGCTGTTCCCGGATCATCCCGAGTTCTTTGCCACTTATAAACTGTTAAATGTCAAAAATCACACATTATATAGTGACAAGTTACAGCTTTCTGTGGTAGACTTAACAAAGATACAACTTGCTACTTCAGAGGATAAAGAATACCACATCGATTATTGGGCAACGCTTTTTCGGAGTAATACATGGGAGGAACTGACTATGCTGGCAGAAAACAATGAATATCTCAAGGAAGCCACAGAAACCGTCTACGAGATCTCGCAGGAAGAACAGATCCGCATGCAGTGTGAAGCACGGGAGGACTATAACCGGAGGATGCTCGGGATTGGGCGCCTGCTCGCAAAACAGACGCGGGAATTGAAGGAGCAGGCTGCGATGTTAGTAGAGCAGGCTACTGTACTGGCTAAAAAAGAGTCTGCTTTGGCTGAGAAAGACTCTGCTCTGGCAGAAAAAGATGCCATCATTGCAGCTCTGCAAGCCCAATTAACAAAGCAGAACTCTTAACACAAAATAAAAGTCTGGTATCAATAACACCGGCTATTCAAGAATGCAATTCATTCCACATCGATTATTAGGCAACCCTTTCTGATGTAAGAAAATAATGCGTGTATGTGGTGAAATTCTTGCAAGTTTGCTCGCCGGAGCAAACTTTTTTCAAGAGCAATACATGGGAGGAACTGACTATGCTGGCAGAAAACAATGAATATCTCAAGGAAGCCACAGAAACCGTCTACGAGATCTCGCAGGAAGAACAGATCCGCATGCAGTGCGAAGCACGGGAGGACTATAACCGGAGGATGCTCGGGATTGGGCGCCTGCTCGCCAAACAGACAAGGGAATTGAAGGAGCAGGCTGAGATTATCGCTGAGAAAGATTCTGCCTTAGCTGAAAAGGACGCCATCATTGCTGCACTGCAAGCTCAACTGATGACTAAAACTGTCTAATATAATACCAGATACCACTCACCCTCAGAAAAGCCCGTGGTATCTGATTTTCTACCGGGTAATTTGGGGAGCATCAGCTTTCCGCACCTTTCATCATCGGTGTTCCTACTTCGATCAGGTTCCCGTCCAGGTCATAAAAGCGGACTACCTTTTGCCCCCAACTGTGCTCCATAAGGCGATTGACATACTGAATAGAAGGATACAAATTCTCCAGCTTTTCAACAAATGCCTCTATATTCCGCTCTTCAAAATACAACTCGCAGGAATTGTTCCGCGGGATACAGTCCCTTCCCAGAAATTTCTGCCAGATGTTCACATCCTGAAGCACCAGCCCTTCCGTTAAAATCACGTTGCCGTCATTGTCCAGCACCATATCCAGCCCGAACAGGTCGTGGTAAAACTGTTTTGCTTTCTCTATATCTTTGACAACTATCAAAATATTCCGCAACCGCATGAATTGCCTCCCTTTCTTTTCCTCGCCATTTCCATATCTTTACCGGACGCTCACCGGACATTCTTTCCTGCATACGAAAAAGAATGACCTGTCAGACCGCTCCAGCGTTCTGCCCGCATCGCTCCATTCAGTCATATGCACGCCAATCAGCACTCCTTCCCCCTATACTTTCCATGCTTTTTCTGTTACACTTAAGCTGTCAATTAGGAAACCATGTCTGTGTACACGAAAGAGGGTAAAATTATGTTAAAAGACTTACTGCCAAAATACTATTTTGACCAGAATTACAATTGTGCAGAAACCATTCTTAGAGCAGCCAATGAATACTATGATCTGGGACTGCATGATAAGGATATGATCCTTGTAGGTGCCTATGGCGCCGGAATCCAGTCCGGAAACACCTGTGGTGCGGTACTTTCTGTGGCAGCCGTTCTGTCGCTAAAATATGTAGAGGCAAAAGCGCACGAAAGTGAAGACATCCGACCGGTCGTGCAGAAAATGATGCGCAAATTCAATGAAAAATACGGTTCTATCCTTTGCAAGGATATCAAACCGCAATCCTTTAAGCCGGAGTACAGATGTCAGATGACCATCGAAACTTCCTGCGATATTCTGGAAGAAACCATTGCCGAATACGAGGCAGAGCGCGCAAAGTGATAACTGTTTTTCTATAAACCGGTTATCTGATATACATCGTCTTTCTACCATTCCCGGATTGCGTCCGCAGCCGTTTTTCTAAATCTTCTCTTGGCTTTGGACATTCCTATTATACTCCTATTGCCTCCTAAAAAGAGGCAACAGGAGCTTCCTATCACTTTGCGCCGAATCCATCCATATTATTATGTTTTATTGTTTGCCCGTCCAGCCTTTCTTTTTATACCCGCTTCCGTCCGGATACTCATAGAAGTCCATATTCCAGGAATAGGGATTTCTGTCTCCGGCTCTTAGCTTTGCCGTTTCCTTCATTCCCTGAATATCTTTAGGGCTATACTGTCTTTTCGCGTTCTGTCTGCAAAACCATTTCATAAATCCGGTCATCGCAGATTCCCTGTAATACACTGTCGCCTGCTCAACCTCCGGTAATTCCGGCAGTCTGTCTATCAGTTCTCTATATTCTTTCCTGGCTTTCTTCGTTATCTGCCCTGCATCTGCCGTATCTATCCCCAGTAGATCGGTCAGATTCCGCCGAAACGATTTTTCAAAAACGATCCACATTACCATTGGCATCCCCACATACTTCATCTTTTGCCATCCTCCTTGGATTTTCTTCATTCGTAAAATGTTTTAAGCCTTTTTACGGTGACAGCACCGCCGGAAAACATCCACAAAATTGATATACCTTATTCGACAAGAGTCCCTTTTTCGATATTTTCCCGGATAATCTCTTCCGTCACTTTATACAGCCGCTCTGAACCAAGCCGGGTCGTATCCTGTCTGCCGTGCACCTGCTCTGCCGTCACCTGATGCTCTCTCCAGTCCCCGCCGCCATTGCTGTTATTGAGGATAAGGGGCTGAAGATTATCCATCGCACGGGCAAATTTCGCCTCCGGCGTCTGGAATTCCTCGAACTCGTCAAAAAGCGCCGTCAGCTCCTTTTTCTGTTCCTCCGGCAAAATGGAAAAGATCCGCTCCTTCGCAGCCTCCTCCCTGACTTTCTGGGTTTTCTTTGCCTCCGGGTCATAGGCGTAGGTATCACCAGCATCAATCTCCACAATATCGTGGATCAGACACATCAGCATAACCTTGGCAATGTCGACCGGCTCGTTGGAATACTCTCTTAACAGATACGCCATGATCGCCATGTGCCATGCGTGCTCTGCATCGTTCTCATTCCTGCCGTGCCCGGAAAGATGGGTCTGGCGGAAAATATTTTTCTCCTTATCAATTTCCAGTGCAAACTCCAACTGCTGTCTTAATCGTTCTTCCATTGGTTCATTTCTCCCTTTTTGTTTGTCTGTGTCTATTTTATCATAAGGTTCTGATTTGCAGCACGAAAACTTATTGTTACAACTTGAATCATTTTCATGATATAATAATTAAATTATAAATTCTAATTTTGAGGTAAGGGATAATGTTAGAAACCGAAAGACTCCTATTGAGAAAATGGACAAAAACGGACGCGGACAGCTTATTTAGATATGCAAGCAATCCAGAAGTTGGACCTATTGCAGGTTGGCCACCACATAAAAGTGTAGAGGAAAGTAAAGACATCATCAAAAATGTATTCAATGGAGCAGAGTGCTACGCTATTTGTGAAAAGGAAAATAACATCGCAATCGGTGCTGTGGAACTAAAGCTAAATGGTCATACCGATATGACAAAAAGAGATGACGAGTGTGAACTTGGCTATTGGCTCGGACAACCCTTTTGGGGCAGAGGTTATATGCCGGAAGCTGCCAGAGAACTATTACGGCATGGATTTGAAGAGCTTGGTATGACAACAATCTGGTGCGGCTATTATGATGGAAATGTAAAATCAAAGCGTGTACAGGAAAAGCTGGGCTTTGTTTTTCATCACACTTGTGCTGAAGTACCTGTGCCACTCTTAAATGAGACACGGGTTGGACATACAAACATATTGACAAAAGAGCATTGGGAAGAAAATCAAGTCCGTTTGTAACCGCGAAATAATAGCCAGCCAAACAGGAGCAGTAATATACTCCCTGCCAGCAATTCCACAACATATCTCTGCGCTGCAATGCCGTATCCGTTTTCCAGATTAATCACGAGCATCGGCACAGAGACAAGTAATCCCAGGATTGCTGACATAACCAGGGAACCAAAGCCTCTAAAGAGTCTCTTCTGGGACAGCACTCTGTCTAACTTCAACATTCTCTCGGAGAGCAGTTCCCCGATTGCCATCACATTGAGTCCTATCGGCAGCCAGCCTGCCACGAACAGGTTACCTACCATCGGATTCTCCAGATATTCCGGCTGTTTTACCAGAATCAGGATAAATGCCACTGTATACAAAATCCAGCCAACATTTCCCGGAATATCATAGAAGATCCACCTTGCGTCCGATATTTTTGTTTCATATCGATCCTTGCTGCTCCCCGGAAAAGGAATCGCCCGGTTTACCTCCCGGCAATATTCTACGTAGGTCTGCCCGTAAAGATCCGCAAGCCACTTTTCCTCCGTCTGCTTCATAAGGATCGTGAGAAACAGCCAATATGCCACCGGAAGGATCAGCAATCCCACATTATGAAATAGGAACAGCACGCCGGTGCACATCAGCAGGATCCCGGAATAGCAGGGATTTCTTACCCACTCGTAAATGCCATCCGTGCACAGTTCATTGCTCTTGATATACTTATCGATGCGGAAAGCTGCCTTGAACCAGACCAGAAATCCTCCTGCCATCAGCAATATTCCTAACAAAATGAACGCCACTTTTCCATTCTCTATCTTATAGCGGTCAAACATTCCGAGCGCCGTCAGGATGCACGCCGCCACGGTGGCTGCTATGATGAGAACTCCATAAACCGGCCCGACTCCGTATACCGGCAAATGCTCTTTTTTCTCTTGCATCATTTATCCTCCATGTCGTCTTTGATTCCAATTTGCATCCGGCTTCTATGCAAGATGTTTCTCAAGCAGCACCAGATGAATATCCGGCAGCCCGTTAAATGTGGTCGGCACAATACCGCTCTCCTCCGCATCGTGTATTTTGTCGTATATCTTTTCAACCGCTTCCAGATCACATTCCGTCGCTTTTCTGATACAAATTCCGCTCATTTTCTTTTCTCTCCTCACCAGAATTTTTTCTTTTTCATGATCCACATACTGAGGCAGACGATCAGGATTCCCGCTCCTATCACCGCCTCATATCCATATTTCCACGACAGCTCCTTCATCCCGGCAAAATTCATTCCATACCAGCCCGCCAGCAATGACAGCGGCAAAAATATCGTCGTCACGATCGTAAGTATTTTCATGATCCCATTCTGCCGGATATCGATCTCCGCCTGAAAAAGCTCCCGCACCTGGATGCAGTGCTCCCTCAAAAGCTGCGTCTCATTTAAGAGCCGCCCGATCCTTTTCTCCAGGATATGATAAAAGTTTTCTTCTTCGTTTCCGAACAGTCCCATCTTATTTTCTTCCAGCTCGCAGACCATCTCGTCTAACTGCGTGTAATACTTCATCCATCCGATCACTTCTTTATAGAGTGCCATGATCTTTGAATTGACATTGTCTAATTCGCCTTTCAGCGCCGCATCTTCCATCTGTATCATCTGATCTTCCAGTTCTTCCAGATGATGAAGGTCCTTGCCGACCAACTGTTCCAGTATTTCATAAAAAAGCCGTCCGGTACTTCCGTCCACCCTGCACTTTTCCCGCATCAGGCGTCTGACCAGAGAGTGAACAGCGCCGGAGTCATCGCAGATCGCCAGCCTGTCAGCCGTCATCAGATAACTGAATGCAATTTTTTTATCCTGGCGTATGAGCCGTGGTGTGACGACCGTTCCACACAGACATTCCTTCCGGATCTCAGCCTTGCACACGCGGGCGTCCCGCAGCACCGGCATATGGCAGAACTCTTCTTCAAGCTCTGCGGCAGCGGCTTTTCTTTCCAGCTCCTCCGAAGTAAACAGCAGAAACACGGCGCTTCCTTTTTCCACCGCGCCTTTTACCTCCGACAGTTCCCGGTCAATCACAAACTTCTTCATTTTTACCTCCTTGCATGACCATATCCCACGATCCATATCAGGATGAAAAAGAAGATCATG
>OIZL01000843.1_pt1 | contig 19872 bp, 16 predicted proteins | sample 1588541 | NCBI WGS metagenome assembly OIZL01 (sample SAMN03283285) | human gut metagenome | biome: human-associated habitat; material: feces | host: Homo sapiens | place: Peru | collected 2012 | reverse complement strand
ATACCATGAAAAACCGATGCAAAGGTATAACTTTTATGTTATATAACATACTTTTTCGGCAGAAAATTTGCGAATTTAACACAGTTTAACTCAAATCGCCCATTTTCTGCCGAAATATGCCTATTCCGCCACAAATCCGAGGTTTTCTATGGCATCTACCACAGCCTCTTCATTGAAATTTCCCTCAACTTCGGCTTTGCCTGGTTCGAGGGTCACTGTGGCGCTTTCCACGCCTTCCACCGCCTTAATGGCGCGTTCCACATTTGTGCGGCAGTTGTTGCACCGCATACCAGTAATTTTAAATTCCTTTTTCATATTGCATATTTTAATCGTAAACTGTTTAATACCACACTTATGCTTGAAAATGCCATCAGCGCACTTGCCCACATGGGCGTGATTTGGAAGTTGGAGCCAAACAAGTGTAGCAAGCCAGCCGCCAGCGGAATGCACACAATGTTGTAGATAAATGCCCAAAACAGATTTTGGTAAATCATTTTCACCGTGCGTCGGCTCATTGCCACGGCTTCGGGCAGCGTCTTCAAATCGTCTGTCATGAGTGTGATTTGCGCCACGTCCATTGCCACATCGGTGCCTTTGCCCATGGCTATGCTCACATCTGCTAAAGCCAGTGCCTGTGTGTCGTTGATGCCGTCGCCCACCATTGCTACCTTGTGCCCTTGTTCTTGCAAATTGCGTACCAAATTTTCTTTGTCTTGTGGCAAAGCCTTGCTCATGTAGTGCGTGATGCCAGCCTTTTTCGCCCAATAGGCGGCTGCCTCAGGCGTGTCGCCACTCATCATGTGCACCTCAATGCCTTCGTCTGTCAGCATTGTCATGGCCTCGGCAGCGTTAGGCTTTATCGTTTCCCTTTCTTCGAGGGGCATACTGCTCGTTTTAGTGAAATCTACATTCGGGTTGGGAATGGTGATGGTGCCGGTTTTATCCACCACCATCGTGTCGATTCGGCGCAGTTGCTCCAGTGCCGTAGCGTCTTTGATGAGAATGCCTTTCTCTGCGGCTTTTCCGATGCCCACCATCAGAGCCGTGGGAGTTGCCAATCCCATGGCGCAAGGACAAGCCACCACGAGCACCGCCACAGCGCTGATAATACCTTGTGGCACACAGCCAAATCCGCCAAAAGTCACCCACGCCACAAATGTGAGCACAGCCACGCACGCCACCACTGGCACAAATATCAGTGCCGCACGGTCCACAGTGCGCTGCACTGGTGCTTTTGAGCCTTGCGCCTCACGCACCATCTTCACGATTTGCGCAAGGGCAGTGTCTTCGCCCACTTGACGCGCGCGGAATCGCAATCGTCCTTGGCTGAGCATGGTGCCTGCCATCACCATTGCTCCTTTTTGCTTCTCGCTTGGCAGAGGTTCGCCAGTAATCATCGACTCGTCAACGTATGCGCCATCTTCTTTCATGAAACTGGTGGCGAATGTCACCTTGCCGTCAACAGGCATTTTCTCGCCTGCGCGCACTTCTATCAAGTCGCCGATTTTAATTGTGGCGATGGGCACGTCGGTCAGTTGCTCCACGCCGTCGTCGTCTTTGCTTACAATTCTTGCCGTCATTGGCGCAAGTCCCATCAGTTTGCGAATGCTGCTTGCTGTTCCTCGTCTTGCCTTTTCTTCAAGTAGTCGGCCTGTGAGCACGAAGGCGATAATCATCATCGCAGAGTCGAAATAGGTGTGCCACGCAATGCCTCGTATGCTCCACACGGCATCGCCAGCCACCACATTAAATGCGCTGAACGCAAAAGTGATGCCCGTGCTGAGTGCCACCAAGGTGTCCATGCCAGCACCGCCATGGCGGAGTTGGCCAAAGGCATTTTTATAGAACTTCGCACCACACGTCACCATGCCGATAGCCGCAAGAGCCATCGCCACATATCCATTGAGGGGCTGGGGGAGGGAAATCCAATTCATCGACACAGCCATTGTGAGCACCGCTATTGCCCAAGCCAAAGCCACACGCATTGCCAGTGCGCCGTAGTGCTTCTTTTCCACTTGTTCAACGTCGGTGTGAGGCTCAATCAGCAGGTTGAACCCAATTTCGTTGATTTCCCGATTGATTTCTGCAAGCGAAATCGCATCGTCGTCGTATTCTATTTGCGCCATTCTCAGTGGGAGCGACACCGACGCATCGCGCACGCCGTCAAGCTGCCGCAAGCGCCGCTCGATATTCGCCGCACAGGCTGCGCACGCCATTCCCACCACAGGCACATTACATTTCACTATTGACATATAGAATAGAGATAGTTTAGTTCTTTTACCAATGCAAAGTTATAACAAAAAGGCAAACTAAAATTACACAATCAAGGGAAAAAATTATAGTATTCTTGCCGTAAACCCCAAAAAATGTTGTACCTTTGCACCCACATCACATGCGCTTGTGGCGGAATTGGTAGACGCGCTAGACTTAGGATCTAGTGTCGCAAGGCGTGAAGGTTCGAGTCCTTTCAGGCGCACAGAATAGAATCCTAACTGCTTGATATTGAGCAGTTAGGATTTTTGCTTTTATATTTTTGCCGAGTTTTTGCCGAGTTATTAAGAGTTTACCTGTATAAGCCTCGGCAAAAGTGTCATAATATCAGTTTCAACATATTATTTTTACACATAAAAGAGAAAACAACCCTATAGTTGTGTTTTTCCATTAAAATCATTTATCTTTGTAGGCGAAATGGCAATAGCCAAATATAAATGGTACAAAGCGAAATACGTCTAAGATGATAAAGGAAACAACATCTCCTGTTCAAAATATAGGAGCACAAATGAGCCAAGAAGAAAAACCTTGGTTTAACCATTCGCAGATGATAGCCAATATCATGTCCGCAAGAATGAAGGAACTTGGAATGACTCAAAAGATGTTGGCAGAGAAAATGAATTGTACCCAACAGTACATTTCAAAAATCTTAAAAGGGCGTGAGAACCTTTCGCTTGAAGCCATAAGCAAAATAGAGAATGCCTTGGATATTCATTTCCTGCAAATGAATGAATAGCCATGTTCTTATAAGTATAACGATAAAAAAGATAAGATATGCCAGTACAAAGTGAAGCTGCTCTCGAAAACGGACTTATAGATACTCTTCAAAAGATGAACTACGAGTATGTTCATATTGAAGAGGAGAATAACCTGTCTGCCAATTTCAAAAAACAGTTGGAGAAACACAACAAGAAGAAATTGGAAGAACTTGGTCGCACTGAGTTTACGGAGGCTGAGTTTGAAAAGATACTTATCTATCTTGAAGGTGGCACTCGCTTTGAAAAGGCAAAGAAACTGCGTGACTTCTTTCCGCTTGAACTGGAAAGCGGTGAACGCCTGTGGGTGGAGTTCTTGAACCGCACTCACTGGTGTCAGAACGAGTTTCAAGTTTCCAATCAGATTACGGTTGAAGGTAGAAAGAAGTGTCGTTACGATGTGACGATACTTATCAATGGTCTGCCTTTGGTTCAGATAGAACTGAAGCGCAGAGGTGTGGAACTGAAACAAGCATACAACCAGATACAACGCTATCACAAGACTTCTTTCCATGGACTGTTTGATTACATCCAGTTGTTTGTCATATCCAATGGCGTGAACACTCGCTATTTCGCCAACAACCCGAATAGTGGCTACAAGTTCACATTCAACTGGACGGATGCCGCCAATGTGCCTTTCAACGACTTGGAGAAGTTTGCCACTGTGTTCTTCGACAAGTGTACGTTGGGCAAGATTATTGGCAAGTACATTGTATTGCATGAGGGAGACAAATGTCTGATGGTGCTTCGCCCTTACCAGTTCTATGCCGTGGAGAAGATTCTCGACCGTGTGGAAAACTCTAATGATAACGGCTATATCTGGCATACGACAGGAGCAGGCAAAACCTTGACTTCTTTCAAGGCAGCCCAACTTGTATCGGAGTTGGACGATGTGGATAAGGTGATGTTTGTGGTTGACCGCCACGACCTTGACACGCAGACGCAAGCCGAATATGAAGCCTTTGAGCCTGGTGCCGTTGACAGTACCGATAATACAGACGAGTTGGTGAAGCGTTTGCACAGCAATTCAAAGATTATCATAACAACCATACAGAAACTCAATGCCGCTGTCAGCAAGCAGTGGTATAGCAGTCGTATTGAGGAAATACGCCATTCTCGTATCGTGATGATCTTCGATGAATGTCATCGAAGTCATTTCGGAGAATGTCACAAGAATATCGTGAAGTTCTTCGACAACACGCAAATATTCGGTTTTACTGGCACACCAATCTTTGTTGAGAATGCGGTGGACGGACACACTACAAAAGAAATCTTTGGCAACTGTCTTCACAAATACTTGATAAAGGATGCCATTGCCGATGAAAACGTGCTGGGTTTCCTTGTGGAGTATTACCATGGCAATGAAGATGTGGATAATGCCGACCAAGACCGCATGACAGAGATTGCCAAATTCATCCTTAATAATTTCAATAAGTCAACATTCGATGGAGAGTTTGACGCTTTGTTTGCCGTGCAGTCAGTGCCGATGCTAATCCGTTACTACAAGATATTCAAGAGTCTCAATCCAAAGATTAAGATTGGAGCAGTCTTCACATACGCAGCCAATAGTAGTCAGGACGATGAGCAGACCGGTATGAACACTGGCGGTTTTGCAAGCGAAAGTACAGGCGAGGCAGACGAGCTACAAGCCATCATGGATGACTATAATAATATGTATGGAACGAGTTTCACCACAGAAAACTTCCGTGCATATTACGATGACATCAACCTACGCATGAAGAAAAAGAAGGCAGACATGAAGCCTCTTGACCTTTGCTTGGTTGTCGGTATGTTCCTTACTGGCTTTGACAGCAAGAAACTCAACACTCTCTATGTTGACAAGAACATGGAGTATCATGGCTTGTTGCAAGCCTTCAGCCGTACCAACCGTGTGTTGAACGAGAAGAAGCGTTTCGGTAAGGTGGTTTGCTTCCGTGACTTGAAAAGCAAGGTTGACGAGTCCATCAAACTTTTCAGCAACAGCAATAATCTTGAAGATATTGTGCGCCCACCATTTGATGATGTCAAGAAAAGCTATCAAGAATTGACAAAGGATTTCTTGGAGCATTATCCAGAACCTCATTTTGTGGACTATTTGCAAAGTGAGAACGACAAGAAGCAGTTTATTCTCGCTTTCCGTGACATCATCAAAAAACACGCAGAGATACAAGTGTATGATGAGTTTGAGGAGGATGCTCCCGACCTCGGAATGACAGAGCAGCAGTTTATGGACTTCCGCAGCAAGTATCTTGATATATACGATTCGTTTGCTGTCAAGAACGATGATCCAAAGAAAGGTTATCAAGTTCCAGAGGAAGACCCAAGCATGGTAGGTGAACCAGACCCTCTTGAAGAAGCCGCAACTGGTATGGGCGATATTGATTTCTGCTTGGAACTCCTGCATAGTGATATTATAAATGTTGCCTATATCTTGGAGTTGATTGCAGACCTTAATCCATACAGTGAGGATTATAGTGAGAAGCGCAAGCACATAATCGACACAATGATTAAGGATGCCGAACTTCGCAGTAAGGCAAAGCTCATTGACGGATTTATCCAAAAGAATGTGGATGATGATCGTGACAACTTCATGGCTCGCAAACAAAAGGTTGATGGTACAAGCGACCTTGAAGAACGATTGAACAACTACATCGTCACCGAACGTAACAATGCTGTCAATACGCTTGCGAAGGATGAGGATTTGGATGCTTCCGTGCTCAATCATTACCTCTCGGAGTATGACTACTTGCAAAAGGAACAGCCAGAAATCATACAAGAGGCATTGAAAGAGAAACACTTGGGACTGATAAAAAAACGCAAGGCATTGACAAGAATACTCGATAAATTACGTTCTATTATAAGAACATTCAGTTGGGAATAATATATGAGTTCGATAAAAGTAATAAATACAATAAGGCTTTGTTCTAAAGGTGTCCTTGCAAAGGATGCCAATGGAAAGTATGTAAAGTTGCATAAACGCCAAGGAGATATGGATGGAGCTTGCTCTGTCTATTCTTTGGCGATGGCATTGTTGTGCCTCGGCGTAGTAACAGAGGATGACTTGAATATTTACAACAAGCCAGATAGACGGACTCAGAAAGGTAAATTTTTAAGTCATTTCCTTGAAGAACAAGGCTTGGTAAGGAACGGATATTACTTTTCAACTCTTGCAAAAGAAATCAACGAACAGGACTTTGGGATTATTGCAACACGAAAGTGTCGGCAAAATACCAATGACATTATAGATATAATAGCCGATACTCTTGATGAAGAAATGCCTGTTATTATATCAACTAATTTTCCTGATGGTGGGCATGCAATGCTTGCAGTTGGTTATGAAACGAACAATGAGGAAGATGCAATAACAAAAATCCTATGCTTAGACCCAAGTGAAGAAGCACCTAATTTTTCATCGTGGAACTGCATCATTGATGTTGCACATAAATACAGCAAGTCTGAATATCCATTTGACAACATAACAAAATCCCAGTCTTACAAAGTAGCATTGGGAGATATTTTAATAATAGAAAAAAGGAAATAACGATATGAGCGAAGAATTACAACAGAAACTCCGTGACCAACTTTGGGAAGTCGCTAACAAACTGCGTGGCAATATGTCGGCAAGTGACTTCATGTATTTCACCCTTGGCTTTATCTTCTACAAGTATTTGTCGGAGAAGATAGAGAAACACGCCAACGACGCGTTGGTCGACGACGAGGTGACGTTCAAGGAGTTGTGGGCTATGGAGAAGGACGAAGACGTAGAGGCGTTGCAGGAAGAGGTGAAGACTGAATGTCTGGAAAACATCGGCTACTTCATAGAGCCCGGCTTCCTATTCTCGTCTGTCATTGAGAGCATTAAGAGAAAGGAGAACATTCTGCCTATGCTCGAACGCTCATTGAAGCGTATTGAGGACAGTACCCTCGGACAGGACAGCGAAGAAGACTTTGGAGGTCTATTCTCTGACATTGACCTTGCTTCACCCAAGTTGGGCAAGACTGCCGATGACAAGAATACTTTGGTCAGCAATGTTCTTCTTGCACTTGATGATATTGACTTTGGTGTAGAAGCATCGCAAGAGATAGATATTCTCGGTGATGCCTACGAGTATATGATTAGCCAATTTGCCGCTGGTGCTGGCAAGAAAGCTGGTGAGTTCTACACTCCTCAGGAAGTAAGCCGTATCTTGGCAGAGATTGTAACCATCGGTCACGCTCGTCTGCGTAATGTCTATGACCCTACTTGTGGTAGTGGTTCGCTGTTGCTCCGTGCTGCAAGCATCGGTCATGCAAACGAGATTTTCGGACAGGAGAAGAACCCTACGACCTACAACTTGGCTCGTATGAATATGCTTCTTCATGGCATAAAGTTCAGCAACTTCCGCATAGAGAATGGCGATACCTTGGAGGCTGATGCTTTTGGCGATACTCAGTTTGACGCTGTGGTAGCAAATCCTCCTTTCTCTGCCGAATGGAGTGCAGCCGATAAGTTCAACAACGATGATCGTTTCAGTAAGACAGGACGCTTGGCACCACGCAAAACAGCCGACTATGCCTTTATTCTCCACATGATTTACCACCTTAATGAGGGTGGTACCATGGCTTGTGTAGCTCCTCATGGTGTGCTCTTCCGTGGCAATGCAGAAGGCGTAATACGTCGTTTCCTCATCGAGAAGAAAAACTATATCGATGCCATCATCGGTCTGCCTGCCAACATCTTCTATGGCACAAGCATCCCGACCTGTATCTTGGTGTTCAAGAAATGCCGTAAGGAGGATGACAATATTCTGTTCATTGATGCCAGCAAGGAGTTTGAAAAGGTCAAGACACAGAACAAGCTCCGTCCACAACACATCAAGAAGATTGTTGATACCTATCGTGAGCGCAAGGAGATAGAAAAGTACAGTCATCTTGCCACACTGCAAGAAGTGGCTGAGAACGACTACAATCTCAACATTCCTCGTTATGTTGATACTTTCGAGGAAGAAGAACCTATCGACATTCATGCTGTCATGAAGGAAATCAAGGATTTGGAAGCCAAACGAGCCGACCTTGACAAGGAGATTGAAGGGTTTTTGAAAGAGTTGGGATTGGTTGAATAAACAAAAAAAACTGACAATGAAAGGTTACGCAAAACCATTACATGAATTTATAGAAGGTCATAAAATCCAATTTGTAATACCTGTGTATCAGCGTAATTACGATTGGTTGATTGACAACTGTGACCAATTGTTTAGTGACTTGGTAAAACTAAGCCGCTCAAACAGATGTTCGCATTTCTTTGGCTCTATTGTTACATCATCTGCGGATAGCAGCTACAATAGATTGGTGATTGATGGTCAACAGCGTTTGACCACCATTTCACTTCTTTTGTTGGCAGGTATAAAAGCAGTGAAAGATGGTGCTATTGAGATTAGCGAAGAATCAAAAATAGACGAAGCATACGAAGTCTTCTTAAAAGCTAAGTTCTGTAACTCTGAGCGTAAAATCAAGTTAGTTCCCATAGAGAATGACCGTATCGCTTACGATAAGATATTCAATGAAGAAGATTCTTTTGATGAAGATTCTAAGGTTACTCGCAACTATCGCCATTTCTATGATTTGTTGACGAGAAAACCGCAAGCACTCTCTTTCGACCAATTGCTTGATGCAATAGAACGATTGCAAATCATATCAATAGAGTTAGATAGTGATGATGATGCCCAGCTTATCTTCGAAAGTCTGAACTCTACAGGCTTGGCTCTTACTGAAGCAGACAAGATACGCAACTATCTCTTGATGTCTTTGACATCAGAGGAGCAGCATATGTGTTTCAAAAACTACTGGCAAAAGATAGAACAGGCAACCGAGAACCAACCAACAAAGTTCTTGCGTGACTATCTCACCATTCAGCAACAGTTACAGCGTCCTGTCCGTCAGTCAAACATCTACTACGAATGGAAAAAGTATATGGACGGACATGACCGAAAGGAAGAATTAGTCAAGATGCTTGATTATGCGCACTACTATCAGCAAGTGACAGAGGCAAAGCTATCTACGGCAAAACTTTCAGAAAAGATGCGCCACATCTGTAATATAGAAACAGATGTGACTAATGTATTCTTTATACAATTTTTGAAATATGCCTCTGCCAACAATCTTTCAGAAGATGAGATATTCAAGGTGATTGATTTGGTAGAAAACTATTTGGCAAGACGTATCGTGTGCAATATGCCTGGTAATGCTCTTACTCAGGTTTTCTGCGCTTTGCATAAAGATGTTTTGAAAAGCATAGAGGAATATAGTTCTGCTAATGTTGAACTTGGCAACTCATATTCAGACATATTGACTTATCACATCATGCGTCGTGATGGTAACTATCAATTGCCAAGAGATATGCAATTCGTGGAGTCAATCAGAACACGTGACGCTTATCACATGTTGAAGCCATTCCAGATTTTCCTCTTTGAACGATTGGAGAACTCTGTGCATGGTGAATATAACGATGTGGCAACCGATATGAAAAAGAAGGATGCCACTATTGAGCATATCATGCCTCAAACGCTCAATGGTGATTGGAAAGCGATGCTTGGAGACAACTTTGAGGAAATACAAGACAAGTATCTTCATACATTTGCAAACTTGACTCTGACAGGTATCAACAGTGAGTTAAGTAATAAGGCTTTTGAGATAAAGCGTGATGGTAAAACCATAGGAAAAGAAATTTACCCTGGATATAAGAACTCAAAGTATCGTTTGACGAAAAGTGTTACCTTGTGTAACAAATGGACTGAAACGGAGTTACAGAACCGATGCAATGAGATAGTGGCAACATTCTTGCGACTTTATCCATTGCCACAAACAACATTCAAGCCATTGCCAAAACCAGTGGACGAAGCCTCTTTAGACGAAGAAACATTCTCTCCAACAAATAGAAATCTTAAAGGTTTCCGTTTGTTTGGCAATGAGTACAATGAAACTACTTGGAAAGGGATGCTTCTGCAAGTTGTAAAACTTGTGATGGAGCGATACACAGACATCGTAGATACGCTCTATGATGCCGAAGGTTTCTTCTGGTCTGCCAAGCAAGCAGATACAAGATACTGTACAATGATTGCTCCACAAAAATACTTGTGGACTTCAATGGATAATAGAAGTAAACTTCGTTGTTTACGCTTCTTGTTTGAGAAATGCGACATAGCTGAGTCTGAATTGGTGCTGTTGCTTGAACCTGTAAAAGAATAGTCGTATGGAATATATAGATTTCAAGAAATTGATAGATGCCCTAACTGCCAAGCCTAAAGAAACAGAATGGCTGGAGTTTAAGCACAATTTTCATTCAAAGGAGGAGATTGGTGAAAGAATCTCTGCCTTGTCTAATAGTGCCTATTTGTGCAACATGCCATTTGGCTATATTGTATTTGGTGTTGATGATGAAAGCCATGATATAATTGGCACCGACCTATATGGCAAGCAGAAAATGGTTGGCAATGAAGAACTTGAATCTTGGTTGTCAACTCGTTTGAACCCTCGTATTGACTTCGAGATTATTGACGATTTCGATTATGAGGAGAAAGGTCATGTCTGTATATTTAAGATTCCTGCCACAACTAATCGCCCGGTAAGTTTCTTACATGAGGCATACATCAGAGTTGGCACGATTACTCGCAAGTTGAAGGATTTCCCTGCAAAAGAGGCTAAGATTTGGAAAGGAGGTCAGAAACCTTTGGAAAAGATTGTCTTAAAGAAAGGCTTATCTGGACAGGATGTTTTCTCTTATCTTAGTGCAGAGACCTACTTTGACATGATGCATTTGCCACTTCCACAAGATACTAATGGCATCTTGGACAGATTCTTGTCTGAAAACCTTATTGTAAAAGATGAGGTTGGCTACAGCATCACCGAACTTGGAGCTATTCTGTTTGCCAAGCATCTTTCTGATTTCGATGGACTGAAACGTAAAATGGTCAGAGTAATTGTCTATAAAGGCAAAAGCAAGATTGAAACAATTCGTGAACAAACTTTCGATAAGGGCTACGCCATAGGCTTTGAAGAAATGGTTGCATGGATAAACAGCCAACTTCCTGCAAATGAAGAGATAGGCTTGGCTCTAAGAAAAGATGCTCGTATGTACCCAGAAATAGCCATTCGTGAGTTGACCGCAAACATGATTATCCATCAAGATTTTGCGGAGCAGGGCTTTCCTATGATAGAAATCTATTCTGATCGTATTGAGTTCTCTAATCCAGGACAACCACTTATCAGCATAGAACGTTTCATAGACGAATATCAGTCAAGGAACGATTCTCTTGCTGACATCATGCGTAGAATGGGTATTTGTGAGGAGAAAGGCAGTGGAATGGATAAAACTATCTTCTATGTGGAGTTATATCAGTTGCCACCTGTCCGCTTCCAACTTCAAGAAACCCGAACCACTGCGACAGTATTTTCTTATCGAAAATTCGCAGACTTGGATAAGTCAGAGCGAGTAAGAGCCTGTTATCAACACGCTTGTCTAAAATACGTTTCAAACGAGAAGATGAATAATCAATCTCTTCGTGCTCGTTTGGGTATTGAAGACAAAAACTACCCAATGGCATCAAGGATAATCAAAGATACCTTGGAAGCTAAGCTGATAAAGGAAGAAAACTCAGAGGGTAGCAATAGGCATAACTATATCCCATATTGGGCATAAGTCATGTAACTACCATGTAACTGGCATGTAACTGAAAGGCTCAAAAAAGCATCAAAGTAAGCTCAAGCCCCTTTATAATGGGGCATAAAGCATATAACTACCATGTAACTGGCATGTAACTGAGCCATGATTGGTGAACTTAAATTAAGGATAAAAAATGATAACGACAATAAATAACAAACATAACAAACTCAATGTCCCAAATCTCAGATTTCCTGAGTTTCAGGGAGAGTGGGAGAAGTACAAGGTTTCTGACTTATTGGATTTCTATTCAACAAATTCCCTTAGTTGGGATAAACTGGAGTATGGTACGGATGCTATTCAAAACTTGCATTACGGCTTAATCCATGTTGGATTGTCTACTATGATAGACCTTAGCAAAGACAAACTTCCTAATATCACAAATGGCAACACCCCCAAAAACTATGAACTTTGCCAAGAAGGGGATATTGCTTTTGCTGATGCCTCAGAAGATACAAACGAAGTTGCCAAAGCTGTTGAGTTCTATAAGCTTAAAGGCAAAGATGTGATTTGTGGATTACATACTATCCACGGAAGAGACAACCTGCAGAAAACAGTTGTTGGGTATAAAGGGTATGTCTTTTCCTCTACGGCATTTCATCATCAAATCAGAAGAATTGCCCAAGGAACAAAGATATATTCTATCAATAGCAAGAACTTCTCTGAATGTTACAAAAAGAAGAGCAAAAGAAAATTGCTACGTTACTTCGGCTGATAGACGAGCGTATCGTCACCCAAAACAAAATCATTGACAAGTTGCAGTCCTTAATCAAGGGAATTGCACAGAAGATAGTTCACAGCAACAAGCCCAATGTTTGCCTATCAGAATGCTTGGAATGTAAAACTTCAACCCTGCAAGAAAGTGATGTTTGTGAACATGGTGTATATCCAGTTTATGGCGCAAATGGCATCGTTGGCTACCTTGATAATTATAATACAGAGGGTGAAGCCGTTTATATTATTAAAGATGGTTCTGGTGTAGGAACCGTTTCCTACGTTACAGGCAAATGTTCCGCAACAGGAACTCTGAATACTTTACAAGCAAAAGAAGGCTATTCACTCCAATACCTTTACTATCTGCTGAAAGTATTCAACTTTGAACCTTATAAGACAGGTATGGCTATACCTCACATATATTTCAAGGATTATGGCAAAGCCAAGGTATTTTGCCCATCATATACAGAACAACTCCGATATGCTCGATTGTTGTCTGCAATAGATAACAAACTGTCGATAGAACAGAACATTCTAACAGAACTTCGTTTACAGAAGCAATATTTGCTCCGCCAGATGTTTATATGAACATTTGGCAAAGCAGATATTGACGTAATTTCTTATATTGGCTCAAAAGCTTCATCTCGTTTTGTGAAAGCGTTATAAGCCATTGTACTTTTTTATAGAAGAAAGTTTGGTCGGAGTATGAAGGTATTCTAATTTTATAAGACAAAAAATCTTCTGGAGATACTGCCATTCTTTCATATACAGTACCTTGCTCAAATCTTCTCACTTTTTCTATAAAATTATGATTAGTCAGATATAACTCCATAAAACCTATATTGACATTTTTACAAACTTCAAAAGTCACATATATTGGCGAGAAAATTAAATCGCCAAATGTGTTTCTACAAATAACCCCAAACTTTAAATTAGCAGGGTTGTAGCAAATATCATCAAGATGAGTTACCTTATATTTTTTATCTTCTTGTTTTACAAGGAAATCTCTATCCCAACGTCCTGTTTTAGGAAAAATTCCATCTTTTGAAAGTGTTCCATGAATAAACTTTCCATCTTTACTGCTATATTCATTTCTTTCTTTGAGGACATCGCTTAGTCTAATAAGGTTCGCTTTTTCTTGAACAGACAACTTCTCAAAATAATTGTTACATATTCCCTTGATTAAGGATTTTGAAGTTTGTAGGTCTGCGATTAGTAAATATTTGTTTGCACGAAAAGATTTGTTAGAAACTACTATATGCTTGTCGAACATTGCGACATTGAAAAATGGTTACGCATTCCAGAGTGGCAAGTATAATGCAATGGGCAAATGGAAAATCCTCACAATAACAAATGTGCCTGGCGAGCGATATATAAACGATGAAGATTGCAATTGCATGATTAATTTGCCGGACGATATACAAGACCACCAAGTATTAAAAGAAGGAGATATTTTAATATCTCTCACAGGTAATGTTGGGCGTGTTTCTCTTTGTAAGAGTGGCGCCTATTTACTCAACCAGCGAGTAGGCTTGTTACAAATTGAAGGAAATATAGACAAAGAGTTTCTATATCAAGTTCTCTCTTCTCGTAGATTCGAGAATAGTATGGTTGCTTGTGGTCAAGGTGCAGCCCAAATGAATATAGGCAAAGGGGATGTAGAAAACTTTGTATTACCATATTCCTCAAATGCCAATAATATTCATTTGGTTGCCAGAATATTACACTCATATGATGAATGCATCATTAATGAGCTACGAGAACTAACACTGCTAACCATGCAGAAGCAATATTTTCTTGCCCAGATGTTCATATAAACATCTGTGACAAGAAATAGTTCTTTTGCCGATGTAGCTGTTCAAGTACTGATAACTCATTGGCGGTTTTCGCATCAACTCCTTGCAGTGTTGATGCAATTTTTATATTGTGTCTATATCCGTAAGTAGGAATCGTTATTCCGCGAACAATATCTGCGTTAATATTGCTTTGTGTACCAGTTTCAAGGTACTTGTGGATGTGTCGATACTTAAAATATGACAAGTAATAGTACAGATAATCCAATAAGTTTTTGTCTTTTAGTTGCATTGCAAACATTGCCTGACTTGTAGCAAGAGGCATTTCATTTATCGTTACCAAGCCAACTGATGCATACATTGACATAATCAAACTATACTTTGGAACAACCCATGCCGAAGAGTTTTCTAATCCGCTTTGGCTCAAATAATTTTCTGTGCATCGGACATACTTTCCTTGTTTTGTTATATCGTTAATACTCAAGAATGGTATTTCTCCATTATAGTATTCTTTATTTGTGGAAGTCGGGGTACCACCTGCCTTGCCTTTTGAAAACAAAGTATCTAATCGATTCCATCCATTAGGCTTTTGAGCAAATAACAATTTACTAATCGCAGACTTTAGCTTCTTCAAATCCTCAATGATTTTGTTTTGGGTTGCTATGCGCTCGTCAAGCAAAGAGAGCATTTTGCCAATTTTCTTTTGCTCTTCTATATTTGCAAAGTGCAGTTTTACTTTGCTCAATCCTTCTTGCCCAATATTAAAATGTTGCGCACCTGCACCCATTGGAATTATTCTTTTGCGAGCAAACGGACTTCGCAACAAATAATTGAAGTATTGTGGGTCATATTTTCCTTTTTTCTTTCCACGAATAACAAAACCTCCAAATACAGCAGTTTTATCATCCATATAAACATTCGCTCTACCAACATCCTCCAAAGTTTCTGAACTGCGTTGGAATAATATATCTCCTTTTTCAACAGAAAAGTCAGATAATTCTTTCTCCGTTACATCAACAGAAGCCTTAATGCAATCATATGTAATGACTGCATTATTAAGAATGTCCATAACAGAAATAAACTTTATACCCTTGCCGAATTTGTCTGGTTTTGGGTTTAATCCATTCTTGAAATCAAGAAGTTCTGAAAGCCCAAGTTCTTCCCACTCCCCCTGAAACTCCTTAAATCTGAGATTTGGGACATCAGAGGTCTATTTTCTCTAATTATTATGTACACCTTCAAAATCAAGGATTACAATGACAACAAAAACAATTAGAGAAATTGCGTTGGCTTGGAAAATAGACAAGCAACGCTACGTTAAGCAGTCTACATACGCTGCTTATGTGTTAGTTTTGGAGAACCACATTCTGCCATCATTTGGCGATTGTGAGGCTCTGAGTGAGAAGCTTGTGCAGGAGTTCGTTTTGCAGAAGCTGAATGGCGGTCTAAGCATTAAGACGGTGAAGGATATCCTTATTGTCTTGAAAATGGTGATGAAGTTCGGAGTAAAGAACGAGTGGATGAGCTATTGCGAGTGGGACATCAAGTACCCTACAACAGAGACCAACAAGGAAATTGAGGTGCTGACGGTGGCACACCATAAAAAGATCCTCGATTTCATCAAGCAGAACTTCACGTTTCGCAACCTCGGCATCTACATCAGTCTGACTACAGGTTTGCGTATCGGAGAGATTTGTGGTTTGAAATGGTCGGACATCAACACCGACAACGGCACAATAACCGTGAATCGTACCATTGAGCGCATCTACATTGTGGAGGGTGAACGCAAGCACACAGAGTTGGTCATAAACACACCAAAGACCAAGAACTCATGCCGTGAGATACCAATGAACAAAGAACTTCTGGCTATGGTAAAACCTCTGAAAAAGGTGGTAAACACAGACTTCTATGTACTAACCAACGAGGAGAAACCGACAGAACCACGCACCTACCGCAACTACTATCATCGACTGATGAAACGCCTTAACATTCCTCGGTTGAAATACCACGGACTACGCCACAGCTTTGCCACACGCTGCATTGAAAGCAACTGCGACTACAAGACAGTAAGCGTACTGCTCGGTCATGCCAATATTACAACAACCCTTAATCTCTATGTTCACCCGAACATGGAACAGAAGAAAAAGTGCATCACCAAGATGTTCAAGTCTTTGGGAAAATAACTCATTATATATACAGGGGCAAGAGAGTATGTAATAAACACACACTCTCTTGCATTATTATTATCTACTACGGAATTTTCTTTTTATGACAGTTGGTCGCATCATTGCAGCCGACACCGCAATGCACCTCCGCCACCAATGATCATCGTCTTCATCCTTGTCACGTCCCCAACCAGAGCCAGGTGAACCGCCACCGCCACATGATTCTGCATAGGTTGTAGCTTCACGGATATAACCAAGCGAAAGAAGCATGGCGCAGTTGATGATTTGGCTACTGTTTCGCATCAAGTCGGAATAGCCAGACTCATTTAGAATTTCCTGCTGACGGTCGGTGAACGTAGAGACAAGAGGCTCTAAGGAAGAAACGAGCATACTGTTGAAAGTGGCAAGCATATTTCTTTGAAGTTGAATTGAGTGCAAGTCCCTGTCTTCACCAAGAACTTCTTGCATTCTGCTGTGCTCGTATTTCATTTCTGCAAGCCTATGTTTGGCTTCCGTAATGGTAGCGTTGGCATCGTCTAGCATCTTTTTGCGGAGAGCAAGTTTTTCGTCTATACTTTCCATCTCTTTGCGTAGTTTTGACATTTGCATTGCCAAGTCTGCATTATCAAAACCGTCTTGCCCGAACTGTCGGGCTATGAGGTCTATCTGCTTTTGCACCTCCTCTTTACGAGTATGCAAGTTTGCAATCATGGTTGAGATGCCTTTCAGTTTTATCTCGGCACGATGTATCTGCTTCAGCAAATCTTCTTTGGTTGTTTGCAAACGTGTAACCTCAGATATTAAGTCATGCCTGTATTCTGAAATAGAACGATGCCGGGCTTTTGTGGTGGCAATGTCGTTGCCACGCTCCAATCCCCACTTCTGACCTACCTCCTTTTCCAGATCATCATGAAGCTTGCGGAAAATGGCTGCCATTTGATATTTGTCTTTTCCGAATACCGCACGCCACGATATTCTGCCACGCCCATTGTCCATCGGAATCACAGAGCAATGGATATGTGGATTTGTCTCGTCAAGGTGGACGTAGAAGCCTACAATGTTGTCTTCGCCAAAACGTTTCGCCACAAAATCATAAACATCCTTCGCCCAATCCTCTATATCCTTTGTCCTGCAAAGATGAGAGTTGTCCGCTCCTTTTTCAAGACTTACTTCCTGACTGCCGAAAGCCAAATTGAGCATCCGTTCACGGCTGCCACCAAAGACAAACTGGGCGAGAGTGTTTTGCCTACGTCTGACATTCGGACGGTCGTTCGGGTCTTTGATGTCTCTTGATGCAAGACTCTCAGCCATCTTCTGTGCTATTGATTTTGACGTATCGATTGGTTGTATTATTCCACCTTTTGCCACTTCAAAATTAAGATGCTTTCTTGTAGGATCATAATTTGAGAGACTGTCGGAAGCCTTCACACTCCACATTTTGTCATTCCAGTTACGCTGTTGCTCGTTGCTTTCTGCTTGTGTGATGCCACTGCTATTGGCGTGTATATCCATCACTTGTTTTCTTTCTGCCATATCCTTTTTCAATTAAATTCTAACCGAGCTTGCTCCCCGAAGGAACCTCTATGAGGGGTTAGCCTAAAGCGTAAACGAAAGTTAACGCATATTAGGCTATGCGATTTATAAATCGTTTGTCTGCTAAGTGTTCTTTCTACAGCAAGAGCAAGCTCTTTTCTTTATTCTTTTGTTGTTATGCCATATTGTTTGCACATCCAAAAGAACGTGCCGATATTAACCTGTTGATAGTTCCTCCGAAGGAGGTCGGTAAACATCTTGTCAGTCTTAGCAGCATTATATTTTGCATTTTGCTGACTGCATATATGAAAGAGTGACCTGCCATTCTCGCCAAGGGTTGTCAAGGCACACCCCACCTTCAACCAATCATCATAAGAGGCTGTAATATCTATGCCGCATTGTTGTATTTTTCGACAGCAAACAGCCACCTCTGCAGATGTGTTTTCACCTTCATATATAAAGCAAGTCGGAAAGGATTTATGCTTTGGTTTTTCCACATAAACTCCTTCATACAATGTGGCGTTTTCATTTATGATAGGATGCTCGTCATACGACAAGCAACGCAATCGGGTGATGTCGCTACATGCCGAATCTATCATTATCCCCATCTTTCGGAAATCAATCTGAAGTTGGCGGAATTGCTTCAAGTGCTTTTCGGGATAGCGTAATGAGATGACCAGGAACAATCCTTTACCACTTACACTTAATGCACAATATGCTATTTGTGGAAGTACCGATAAGTCTTGTTTCAATGTTTCCCAATCCAAAATGTCTGGATTGTCCTTAGCGTCAATATCCACACATATTAGTCCTGAGTGTTGTGAAAGATTGTTCTTTGCTCTTGTTGGAGAGAATACGCCACTAATAGTAGCCTGTGGCAGACTACGTTTTAAGGCATTACGCTTCTCCTTGTCAAAGACAGCTCTCAACCTTAGTATATCATCCTTATATTCCTTACAGAAAAGGAATGTCCCTAAAGGCATTATTGTCCCAGTATTGTCAGTCACTCCGTCATAAACGGATATATGAGTTTGAAAAATGTCCATAGTCTTTCTTTCGTTTACAGGTTGCGGTTGCGCCATGAGTTTACATCCTCATTATCAGTTAGTTGAGACGTATCGCAAGTGCAACCCCGCAACTCGGAGGCTTGATTTACGATTTTACTTACATATTGCCGTGACACACCTATGGCATCAGCGAGTTTCTGAATATTAAGTTTCTGGCGTTCCGTGCGCTTGACCAATTCCGCTATCAGTTGTGTTTTTGTCATTTCGTTTGACGAGTAGCCCTTCATCTGTTTCAACATCCTGTAACCACAGTACTCAAAGTAACGCATGCACTCTATGCTGTACCGCATTTCTTCTTCCGAAATTATCATTGATGTTGGCAATGCAAAGTATTGTCCTGCGCCAGCACTTTCTCCACAAGAAAGAATGTGGGTAATGGCACACCATTTTTCTATCTGTATTCTGATTTTGGAAAGGATGGATGCCAGCCAAGGATCGGCATCTCTTTCCTTTTTCGCAGTTTCTTTATTGAACTCTGTGAGGAGAACCTTTGCTTCGGTACTTAACAATAGTTTCATGTCTCCAATAGCATTTAATTTATCAGTCATTTCATACCATGCGGTTTTGTACATTTCATCAAGCACATTGTCCTTATATTCCTTCTCTGGAAGAACTTGTGGATAAACATACAGCCAACGCTGCACAAAGCCTTCGTCAGCCCATGAGGGTTTGAAGGCATTGGCAATGGCACGAGGTTGTATGCCCCCCAATATGCAAAGAAAAGGATTGGAAATCCATTGAGGTTCCTGTGTCTTACGGTCAACTGGGAACGGGGTTCCGTCGTAGATAGACAGGTAGTTGCTGATTTCACCACTTGAATTATAGCGGTTCATGTCATCAAGAAAACCTTTAATCTCATCACGATATAGCAACAGTCCT
>OIZL01000837.1_pt1 | contig 19960 bp, 17 predicted proteins | sample 1588541 | NCBI WGS metagenome assembly OIZL01 (sample SAMN03283285) | human gut metagenome | biome: human-associated habitat; material: feces | host: Homo sapiens | place: Peru | collected 2012 | reverse complement strand
TGCCTCAAAACGGAAGGGCTTGGTCACAACGCCAACGGTAAGGATGCCCATGTCCTTGGCAAGCTTTGCCACTACAGGAGCCGCACCGGTTCCGGTTCCGCCGCCCATTCCACAGGTAACAAACACCATATCGGCGCCCTTCAGTGCAGAAGCAATCTCTTCACTGCTCTCTTCAGCCGCCTTTTCACCGATCTCAGGCTTTGCACCGGCTCCTAGTCCCTTTGTGAGCTTCTCGCCGATCTGTAAAAGCTTCGGCGCTCTACAAAGCTGAAGTGCCTGCTTATCGGTATTGATGCCGATAAACTCCACTCCTGTTATATTTTCATCTACCATTCTATTAACAGCGTTATTCCCCGCACCGCCAACACCAACCACGATGATCTTGGCAGTAGCTTCCGCATCGTTCGTCTTAATTTCCAGCAAGGTTATTCCTCCTTCAAACTCATATAGATTATCATATAATTTTTTTCTCGAATACGCAACTATTTTTTCAAAATTGTTCTAATCCTTTGTATGCTGGCATCCGCGTACTGCCTGCGGCGCATTTTCATGGCTGAACTTGCGTTAATCCTGTTCAAAGCTGTACGTTTTGGTGTCTTCGTTGTAATCCCGCATGTCCAGCGTGCCGCTCTTTCCCTCCAGATTCGGCAGGATATATTGCAGCTTCATGATCTTTTCATCCAGATCTCCCTTGCTTCCAAGTGCGATCCGCGCATCGCCGAACACCAGCGTCACCTGATAGTCCGAGTCAAAGAAGATCTTGTCCACGGTCATCGAATACTTCGACAACAGCTGTGTGATATTCAGGATCTCGTCGAACACATCCTCATTTTCCACCGGAAGTTTTTCGTGCAGGATCACATGGTCGAAACTAAGACCTGTCACCTGCGGGATTCCCGGCGTCGCCTCCTCGGAAGTCTCCACCACGATACCGTCCTTATCGAAATAGACATATCTGCCAAGATACAGCACATACCCCGCCAGTGCCTTTTCATACACGGAGATGCGGATGCTGTCCTTCGACAGGACGGTCACATCCATCGTCTGTATAAAAGGAACATTGTCGATTCCCTTATCCCGGTATTTCAGGGAGAGAAACAGCGAATTGTTCCCGTATTTCCCTCCCATGACCATGTCCATGATCTCTTCGCTGGTATAGTGGACATTGCCCTCCACATATACTGTGGTAACGGTGTAGTTCTGAATGATATACTCATAACCGATGACGGCGGCAAGGAGAAGGACCGCAAGCACGCTTCCAAGGATCAACAGACGTTTACGACGTCCAAAACGGACGCGTTCCCGCTTTTTTTCCTTCGGTTCCGCCTCCCCGCCCTTGATGACGCGCAGACCGTTTTTCGCAGAGGAAGTTTTGAGTTTCACCGTTTTCCCCTGCTTTGGCGACGGATCCACCTTCGGCATGCGCGCTGTCTGGGACGACTTATTGACTTTTCTTACTTTTTTTACCTTTTTGCCTTCGCTCATCGTCTACTCCCGTGCTTCCTCGCATGTCTCCGCGCAAACGCCCAGATTGTTCATATCTTCCACGATTCTCTCATAGCCTCTGTCCAGAAAGTGTTTCTGTCCGATGACGGTGATTCCCTCCGCGGCCGCACCGGCAGCCACCAGTGCCGCTCCTCCGCGAAGTTCTTTCGCCTCCACCCTCGTTCCTGATAGCTTCCGTCTTCCCCTGACAAGCGCCTGGTTCGCCTGAACTGTCACATCCGCGCCCATCCGGTTTAGTTCCTCCACGATGCGGAACCGGTTCTCGAAGACATTCTCCTCCACGATGCTCACACCGTCTGCCAGTGCCATCACGCACAGGAAGGGCGATTGCAGATCCGTGGGAAACCCGGGATAGCAGCCTGTTCGAAGAACCGGAACCGCCTTCGGTCGCCTGCGTACGATGACTGTCAGTCCCTCCCCGTAGACCTCTGTCTCCGCGCCCATGAGGACTGCCATATCCAGAACCGCCTGCATCTGCGACACCGGCGCGTCCCTCAAAAATACCCTGCCACCGGCACACATACACGCCGCCACATAAGTTCCCGCCACAATGCGGTCTGCCGGGATCGCATACGCGACCGGTCGCAGGCGCTCTACGCCCTGTATACGCAGACGACTGGTTCCGATCCCGCGTATCTTTGCACCTGCCTTCTTCAAAAAATGGCACAGCGTCTGGATCTCGGGTTCTCTCGCCGCGGGTTCGATCACCGTCTCCCCCTCTGCAAGCACCGCCGCCAGGATCAGATTTTCCGTCGCGCCCACACTGACAAAAGGCAGCTTGTGCACCGCACCGTGCATCCGCTCTGCCTCCGCTTCAAATCCGTCCGACTCCTCCCGGATCACTACCCCCATACGGCGCAGTCCGGCAAGATGCAGATCGATCGGCCGCTGTCCGATCACGCATCCTCCCGGATAATCCATTCTCGCCTTTTTACATCTGGCAAGGAGCGCGCCAAGCAGGGTGATCGACGATCGCATCACGCCCACCGAATCCGCCGGCATTGTCCCCGGCGTCACGCCCCCGGTATCGATCTCTACCCGGTGTCCAATCCGTTTTATCGTACACCCCGCGCTTTCCATCAGCCGGAGCATATGGTACACATCCGTAATCACCGGACAATTATCGATCACACAGATCCCGTCTATCAGAAGTGTCGCCGCCAGGACAGGCAACACTGCATTTTTCGATCCCTGTATCGTCGTCTGGCCTTCCAGACAATTTCCACCATAGATTCGAATCGCTTCCATAAGCAAACCTCGGATAAAAAAGATGACCTATTCTATCTATATGGTTATTTTTACAGAAGTTATCTTGTCTTTCCCTATTTCTTGCGCCTGTGTCCTAAAGATCCTTCAGCCGGATTCCCTTTGCCACGCTGAGCACAAGTCCGATCTCGATCAGCAGGAACATGACGGAGGATCCTCCGTAGCTGATAAACGGGAGGGAAATACCCGTGTTGGGGATGGTGTTCGTCACCACCGCGATATTCAGGATCACCTGGATCGCGATATGCCCCATGACGCCTACGACCAGAAGCGCCCCGAACAGATCCGGCGCATTATTCGCTATGATCATGAATCTCCATATCAGCAGAAGGAACATGATAATGACCGCAAAGCCGCCGAACAGACCCAGCTCCTCACAGATGATGGAAAAGATCATATCGTTCTGCGCCTCCGGCAAAAATCCCAGCTTCTGCATACTCTGCCCCAGACCTTTTCCCAGGATCCCTCCGGAGCCTATCGCATAGAGCGCCTGCAAGGTCTGGAATCCCTTACCGCTCGCGTACGCCTCCGGATCCAGCCATGCCAGCACACGCGCGCCACGGAAATTCAGACTGTCTGCCTGTGAAGCCGCCCGCTGTACGATCAGAAATACTACGCCCGCAGCTCCGGCAAGCCCAGCCAGCCCCAGCAGGATAAACCGTTTGTAATCGGGGCAGGACACAAACAGCATCAGCACCGCAATTCCCATGACAATGATCGCCGAACTCAGATTGTTGGTGATCTTCCAGATCATGCCCGCAAGCGGCGCCGGCATCAGCAGCGTCATCCAGAACCCCTTCGGCGTCCGTATCGCTTTTCCCATACTGCATATCATACTCGCCAGAAACAGGATCATTCCCAGCTTCGCGACCTCCGCCGGCTGCAGGGAGATCGGTCCTATGTACAGCCATCGCTTCGCACCGCCCGCCTCATGTCCGAACGGGATGATCAGCAGGATCAGCACCGCCGAAGCAATGTAACCCAGCACGGCAAACCGCTCCCAGAAGTGGTAGGGTATATTTGCCACGACTACCATCGCTATCAGACCCAGGATCGAGGCAAACAGCTGCTTCTTCAGATAGAAGGCAGAGTCACCGAAATCCAGATTTGCCTCGTACGAACTGGTGGAATACACCATGATCAGACCAAACCCCAGCAAAAACAGCACAATGAAGAGCAGACTGTTATCCATGTAGTTCTCATAATTCTGTTTTTTTCTTCCGGATCCGTTTCTCTGCGCCACGAAAAATTACTCCTCCAACTGATCGACAAATTCTTTGAACATTTTTCCTCTTACTTCGTAATTCGGGAACATTCCCCAGCTTGCGCATGCCGGCGAAAGCAGCACCGCATCGCCGCTGACCGCCTGCTCCACACAGATGTCAAACGCTTCCTTAAAGGTGTCTGCCAGAATGATATTCTTTACACCATGCTTTCTCGCACATTCCGCGATCTTATCTCTCGTCTGTCCGATCAGCACCAGACACTTGACCTTGTTGTCAAACGCTTCGATCCATTCGTCATATTCGCTCTGCTTGTCATAGCCGCCGCCGATCAGTACCGTCGGCTTGCTCATCGCACGGATTCCCTGGATCGCCGCATCCGGGTTGGTTCCCTTGGAATCGTTGTAGTAATCTACGCCTCCCTTGGTCGCCACGAACTCGATCCGGTGCTCCACCGCTTTGAACTGTCTTACCACGGAAAGGATCTTTTCCATCGGAACACCCATGGCGCGGGAGATAGCGATCGCTGCCATCACATTTTCCACATTGCAGGTTCCCACCAGGTTCATATCATGGATATTCATCACATGGACAGACTTGCCGTTTTCTGCCTGATAGATTTCCTCCCCTTCCTGATAATAACCGTCCTCCAGCTTTCTGGCAGAGGAAAACCATACCACGTGCGCCGAACATCTCTCTTCGCCAAAGGCGCGGGTATACTCGTTTTCATAGTTGAGGACACAGACCTGTTCCCTGCTCTGATTTTTTGTGATTGCTTCCTTGGCAGCCGCATAGTTTTCCATCGTGTGATGACGGTTCAGATGATCCGGCGTGATATTCAAGATTGCGGAAACCTCCGGTCTGAACTTATCCACCGTCTCAAGCTGAAAACTGCTGATCTCCGCAACCGTGACCGTCTCCGGCGTTGAATCCAGCGCGGTCAGCGTATACGGATTTCCGATATTACCGACTACATCGACGTCCTTATAGTAAGCAGCCATGATCTCGCCGACTAATGAAGTGGTCGTTGTCTTGCCGTTCGTGCCGGTGATACCGATCACTTTTCCTTTTCCGATCTCAAAAGCAAGCTCGATCTCGCCCCAGATCCGGATACCTCTGCTTCGGAACGACTCCACAAATTCTGTATCTGTCGGCACGCCCGGGCTGAGCACAACCAGCTCAACCTTCTCCGCGATCTCCTGCGGCAGATTTCCCAGAACGACCTTTACCCGGTCCTGCGATTTTAATTTTGCCCGGATCTCCTTTTCATCCAATTTATCATTGGCATCATACAAACAGGTGTCCGCGCCTTTTGCCTGCAGCGCCTCCACTGCTCCGATCCCACTGATTCCCGTACCAACAACGAGTACCTTTCTGTTTTCCAATTCCATTTTCTTATGCCTCTCTGTCTTTTATTCTCATGGGATATTCCCCAATTCCATGCACTCTTTTTATACGCCCATCAGAGCCACCAGACACAGCAGCGCCGTCACGATAGAAAAAACTGCCACTACCCTTGTCTCCGACCAGCCGCACAGCTCAAAATGATGATGGATCGGCGCCATCTTGAAAATCCGCTTTCCTCCGGTCAGCTTAAAATAGGAAACCTGCAGGATAACGGACAGCACCTCGACCAGATAAATAAATCCGACGATCACGATAAACAGCGGCATCTGCATCATATATGCGCAGGCCGCCACAAAGCCTCCCAGCGCAAGCGATCCGGTATCGCCCATGAAAACACTCGCCGGATGAACGTTGAACAGCAGAAAGCCAAGCAGCGCGCCCACCACAGCACACGTAACCGGCTCGATCCCGCTTCCGGTCCCGATCGCCACCACCGTAAAAAACGTCGCCACAAGCACCGTCACGGAGCTCGCCAGTCCATCGAGTCCGTCTGTAAAATTCGTGCCGTTCACCGTTCCGATCACCACCACAAACAGGATCGGAATATTCATCCAGCCAAAATCCAGATACACCCCGTCCATAAAGGGAACCTTCATCGCAAGCGATACATCCGTATAGTGAAGCAGATAATATGCAAATACGCCTGTCACGACGATCTGGAGCGCCATCTTCTGCCATGCGCGAAGCCCCATGGATCTTTTCAGGACGACCTTGATGTAGTCATCCAGAAAGCCTACCAGACCAAATCCCAATGTCAGAAACAGGATCGGAATGATCTTGGGGTAATCTTTCACGAACAGGAGCGAAGTCACCACGACGCTCAGCAGGATCAGGATTCCTCCCATCGTCGGCGTTCCGTTCTTTTTCAGATGGCTCTGCGGTCCCTCGTCCCGGATCGTCTGCCCGACTTTCAATTTTCTGAGAAACGGAATAATGACCGGTCCAAGCAGCACGCTCACCGCAAAGGATACGATAACAGACACTAAAATAGTTGTATTCATTTTGTAACAGATCCTTTCCAATATTGACCCATCCCAAACCACTACTGCCGGTCTGCGGATTCCTGTTTATTATAATCCATCTTTTCCAAATATGGAAGAATGTTTTCAAAAAGCTGTCGCACGACAGGCGCTGCAATCTGCCCTCCATAATAGGTTCCCTGTGGATTATGTATGATCGCCAATGCCAGGATCTGCGGATCATCGGCCGGTGCAAATCCAAGGAAGGAAGCAATGTATCTGCCGCTCCCTCTGGGAAGCGTCTGGCTGGTCGCCGTCTTGCCGCCTACACGGTAGCCCTCCACCGCACCTTTCTGCCCTCCGCCTTCCGCGACGACCTGCTCCAGGATATAGCGCATTGTCTCGGAGGTTTCCGTGGATACCACGCCCTCTCTTACCGGATAGGAAAAAGTGAGACTGTTTTCCCCGTCGCTGTCCGCAGTGCGCAGTCCAAAGTGGGGCGTGATCCTCCTGCCCCCGTTTATGATTGACGAGACCGTTGTGGCAAGCTGGATCGGCGTGATCTGGAACGACTGCCCAAAAGAGATGGTCGCCAGCTCCACCGGCCCGATATTTTCCTGCTTGTGCATGATGGTGCCCGCCTCTCCCGGAAGGTCGATCCCCGTTTTTTCCATCAGACCGAACTGGCGAAAGCAGTCATAGAACCGGTCTACCCCGATGCGCAGTCCGACGGTGATAAAGACGGGATTACACGAATTCATGGTTGCATGTACAAAGTCCTCTGCCCCGTGGCCGCCGACCTTATGGCAGCGTATCCGCCGGTCCCCTACCATAATATAACCAGGACAACTGAACGTATCCGTCGTCTTGACCGCCCCCGTCTCCAGCCCGGCAGCAGCCGTGATAACCTTAAACGTGGAACCCGGCTCATACGTATCGTTGATACAGCCGTTTCGCCACATGGCGTTGAGACGCTCCTGCTTCTCTTTCTCGCTCAGTTCTTCCCCCGTCTCCCCATCCGGCAGTTCAAACGGATGATTCAGGTCAAACTCCGGCACATTAGCCAGCGCCAGGATCTCACCATTCTGCGGATTCATCACAAGGATCGAAACGCTGTCCGCCTCCTTGGTCTCCATCGTCTGCAAGGCAAGCTGGGTGGCGTAGCTTTGTATGTTGATGTCGAGGCTTGTGTACAGATCCTGTCCGTTGACCGGCTCGATCCGTTCTTCTCCCTCTCTTGGCACCTCCACGCCTTTTGCATCGGTCACGGTAAGGATTGTTCCCGCCTCTCCCTGCAGATATTCCTCATATACCACCTCTAACCCGATGATCCCCTGATTATCGCCCCCGGTAAATCCGAGCACCTTGGAGGCGAGGGAATCAAACGGATAGTATCTTTTATAATCTTCGTCCACCTTGACCCCATCCAGATCATACGCCCGGATGGCGTCCCCGATTTCTTTGTCTACGTTGCTCTTGATCTTTTCTATAGCCGAATACTTTTCTACCCGCTTGCGCACATACTCCTCCGAAAGCCCCAGCTCCTTACAGAGCACCGTCACAACCGTGTCCGGATCGGTCAGCTGATTGTGGATCACAGAGATCGTACACACCGTCCGGTTATCCGCCAGGATCTTTCCATTGCAGTCCAGGATACGCCCTCTCGCCGCCTTGATGTTTCTCTCCCGCTCATGGAGCTCCTTCGCTTTCTGGCTGTAATACTGTGACTGGAAAACCATCAGATAGACCAGTCTGCCGCCAAGTCCGAGAAAGACCAGCACACAGGCAAAAAAAATGGCAACCGTCTTATTCCGGTGATAGGTTCTGTGGGATTGTTTCATTTTATCGGAGGACATAAAGAAAACCTCATAAAAGGTATTGATATAATTTATTATCCGTTTTATGAGGTTATTCTTTTATTCTGATTTTCTCTTTTTTATTTCTGTAAGGGTGTGACCCCTGCGCCTGCTATTGTTCTTCGCCCTGTGAGTCTGCTGGCGGCTCTGTTCCGCCTGCTTCCTGCGTCTCTTCGTCCATAAGGCTCTCACCGTCTACCTGTGCGCCCGTCTCCGGATCATACACGTTTCCGGTAGCCGGATCCACCGCATACCCGGTAGCCGGATCGATCGGGAAGGTCTTCCAGATATCGCGATCCGCCTCATCCTCCGTCTGCTCGTCCTGGCCACCCTCTGTGGTCTCCTCTTCCGCGTTGTCCGGGTTCTCTGCATCTTCGGGGTTTTCGATCGGGTTGCCCTCCTCGTCAACCTGCGGTTCCTCCTGCGTATCCTGTTCGGGCGTGCGAATCTGGATCTGGAGCTGCTCAAGCTCTTCCCTTTCTGCATCCGTCAGTTCTTCTGTCATAAAGATATTCAGATACGGAAGCGCCTCTGTCAGAATCTTCCGTACGATCCTCGTCGCATGCTTGGCGTCATCCTGATACTGTACATTCGGTCTGTCCACAACGACATAGATCGCGATCTGCGGGTCGTCCGCCGGCGCGTAGCCCATAAAGGATACAACGTATTCCTTGTTGCCTCGGGGCAGTGTCTCCGCCGTACCAGTCTTACCGCCGATCATATAGCCTGCCGGTCTTGCCGTCTTACCGGTACCATGTTCCCCGGTCACCACCTGATTACAATATTCTATGATCTTTTCGCTGGTGGATGCCGAAACCGTCTGTTTCAGAACACGCGGCTCCACATTGCTGATCGTCGCGCCATCCGCCGAGGTGATCTTGCTCGCCACATGCGGTTCGTAGTAATATCCTCCGTTGATAAGCGAACAGAATCCGCTGATAACCTGGATCATCGTCGCATTAAAGCCCTGCCCGAAGGAGTTTGTCGCAAGCTCCGTTCTTCCTATGGTATCCTTGTTGTAAACCATGCTGGCGGTTCTCGCCTCACCTGCCAGGTCGATGTTCGTCTTTAAGCCGAATCCAAACAGGTGCTGATAGTCGATGAACTTGTTTTCTCCCAGCGCGAAAGCCACATCCATCAAAACCACGTTACAGGATCTCTCGATTCCTTCCGCCACAGAGATCGTTCCATCTCCAAAACGCTGGTGGCACTTGATCGGATAACCTCCGACCTCCAGCTTTCCCTCGCAGGTATAATATTCATTTCCCGTGATTGCTCCGCTCTCGATCGCAGCAGCCACCGTAAAAGGCTTTGCGACAGATCCAGGTTCATAAGAGTCGACGATGCAGAAATTTTTCCAGAGCGCATTGAGCTGCTGATACATCTGTTCATCGTTTAATTCCTTGATGCTCTCCTCGGTCAGATACTCGCCGCTTATCTTTTTCCCTTTTTCATCCAGCGCCGGCATACCGATCAGATTCTCCGTGTTTCTGGTATCGTTCAGATCGTATGTCGGATAATTTGCCATGGCCAGCACATTGCCGGTATTGACCTCCATGATGATGCAGCCCACATTTTCTGCGCCGTTTCCCGGTCTGAAATTATCCTTGTACTCTTCATTGTATTCTTTCAGATATTTCTCTACAATTCCCTGGATATTGGCGTCGATCGATGTGTGAACATTGTAGCCGTCCACCGCCGGGATCGTTGTCCTCTCCAGATTGGAATCATCGTTCAGATAGCCGTATTCCCGGCCGTTGGTACCGCTGAGAAGGTCATTGTAGTACTCTTCCAGTCCGTAGGTTCCCACATTGTCGCTCGTTGTAAAACCGATCAGATCACACGCCAGCGAGCCGTTCGGGTACTCTCTTTTATACTCGTCCTCGAACCATACGCCCTTGATGTTCTTGCCCTGCTCCGGATCGTTTGCAAGCTCCTGGAACGCGTTCATCTTCTCGTATTCCACCTGTCTTGCCATAATATAATAGGAAGACGTCGGGTTGTCTGCCATATAGCTTCTGACTGCGCTGACGTCGATGTCAAAGCACTTTCTGAGCGCATTCAGCGTCGGCTCAACATTTTCCTCGTTCTGCAGGAGGATCTTGGTATCCAGGATGACATTGTACACCTTGTTGCTCACCGCCAGCACCGTTCCCTTGGCGTCGAGGATCTCTCCACGCTTAAAAGGTATTGTCGTAGAGTCATACTCCTGCTGCGACAATACCTGCTTTTTGTATTCTTCCCCATTATCTCTGGTGATCAGAAATAATCTGGCGCTCAACCCTATGAATGCTGCCATGATGATCATAAACAACACCAGCAGCTTTTTTCTCATTTTTCTGGTAAATAGGATCGCTCCCCTGCTCTGACTGCTCAATTTATCACCTGCTTAGTTTTCCGATATCCGTCAGGGAATATCTGCCATCTGCTTTACGTAATCGTTGCTGTCACCGGAAAAAGTAACGATCTGTCCTTCCTCCGCATACTGCATGCCAAGCTCCTGGATTGCGATCCTTCTGATCTCCTCCAGATCAACGTTGCTGCTCACGCGGATATACTCTTCATCGTTTGCAAGTTTCAGCTCGTTCAGCTCGCTCTCCAGTCTGGAAATCCGCTTCACACTGCTTGTGATGTCGGACTGCAGCCCGATATAGTTGACAAGGATGATCCCTGTTGCGATCAGGGCGACACATAAAAAAAGGACATACGCCGGATTCATGTGTCCCGCCTTTTCCCTGTTTTTACGTGTGGTATTGCTGATTCCTGTCCTCGGCTGTCTTACTGTCTGCTGTTGATCCAGTTTCCTTACAGCCGTCCCCTGTATGTACCCGCTTCTCCCGGAAGCATACGTTCTCCCGGCAGAGGAACTTCTGCGCCCCGTTGCGGTTCTCTGTGACGTTGTTCTGCCTCTCTGTGCTGTCGCCATTGCTACCTTCCCCTCACTACATTCTCTCAAAAACTCTCAGCTTTGCGCTCTTTGCTCTTTTATTTTCCAGAATCTCTTCCTCCGATGGCAGAATGGGCTTTCTGGTGACCACTCTTCCCTTGGAAACCTGTCCACATACACAGACCGGAAAATCCGGCGGACAGGTGCAGGGATTCTGATTCTTACGAAATGCCGATTTGACGATCCGGTCCTCCAGCGAATGGAAGGTGATAATGCAAAGCCTTCCTCCGGGATTCAAAAGATCTATGAACTCATCCAGCGAGTTCTTCAGTACCTCCAGTTCTCTGTTGCACTCGATCCTTATCGCCTGAAAGGTTCTCTTGGAAGGATGTCCTCCCGTCGCTCTCATCTTCGCGGGAATCGATTCTTTGATGATCTCGTTCAGCTCTCCCGTGGTTTCGATGGGCTTGTCCTTTCTCGCCGCTGCAATATGCTTCGCGATATTCTTCGCAAACTGTTCCTCCCCATAATCTCTGATGATCCGGTAAAGATCCATCTCCGGATATTCATTGATGATCGTTCTGGCGCTCAGACTCTGCCGCTTGTCCATCCGCATGTCCAGCGCCGTATCGTATTTATAGGAGAATCCTCTCTCGGCGTTGTCTAACTGAAAAGAAGACACCCCGAGATCGAGAAGGATTCCATCCACTTTTTCAATTCCGTTTTCCAAAAGTACCGTTTTGGCATTACAATAATTGTTTCTTGCAAAGATGATCTTTCCGGCAAACTTCTCCAGTCTCTTCTCCGCCGCCTCTATCGCGTCTCCATCCTGGTCGATCCCGATCAGCTTTCCCTTGTCCAGCCGGGATGCGATCTCATAGGAATGACCTCCGCCACCCAGCGTTCCATCCACATAAATGCCATCCGGCTGAATATGCAGTTCCTCTATGGTTTCCTTCAGGAGAACCGATGTGTGCTTAAATTCCATAATTCTACCCGTGCTTTCTCCTGCCCTTAGATTCCCAGTCCGAACTCTGCCATATGTTCGGCGATCTCATCCATATCCTCGTAGGCGGTGATACCCTCGAACCGTTCTTTGCTCCAGATTTCTATTCTGCTCGCCACACCGATCAGAACGACGTCCTTGTTCAGCTCAGCGAAATCTCTCAGTACATTCGGGACAAGGATACGTCCCTGTTTATCTACCTCTACCTCTGCGGCTCCCGCCAGGAAAAATCTGGCGAACTGCCTTGCATCCTTGTTTGTGATCGGCAGTGATTTCAGTTTCTCTTCAAATACATTCCACTCTACGTTGTCATACACAAACAGACAGCCATCAAGTCCTTTCGTCACCACAAAGGTGTCTCCCAATGTCTCCCGGAATTTCGAAGGAATGATGAGCCTGCCTTTCGCATCGATTGTGTGATTGTATTCGCCCATAAACATATTCAATAACCTGCCACTTGCCTTTTCAAAATCAGGCTCCTGCCAAAATGGTCTGCCACGGGATCTGGTCTTTGCAGCTCAAAATTCACCACTTTTCACCACTTCGTACCACTTCCCACCACTTTTAACCTAATTTTAATATAAAATAATATAGAATGCAAGCAAAATCAAGAGAAAAGGAAGAAAAAGGTAACCGTTTCACAATAGAACAAAATGTTACAAAAAAAGAGCCCTTACACGTTTCGTGCAAAGACTCTCCTGCTCGTTCTTATTTTGTTTTCTCTGTGTTTAACTGTCTTTTCCGCTGCGGTTCTCATCTGCGACCCGGACCGTCACCGTCGGCGTGATCGTCTTTCTCCGGTGGAGGATCACACGGATGACAATGTCCGCCGTAAGCGCCCCGACAAACAGCACGATCGCCAACACCTGCGAAACTGCGATCGTCGTGTGAGGGATAAACAGCGTATCCGTCCGGATTCCCTCGATCCACGCTCTTCCAAGGCCATAGCCTCCCAGATACAGAAGCCACATCTCCCCCTGGAACTTTTTATGTTTCCGGTAAAGGATCATAAGGAGCAGCAACCCCAGATTCCAAAGGCTCTCATATAAAAAGGTCGGATGAACCTGAATGTAGTTCGTCGCATCCGTCATATGCGCTGCTATCGACTCGGATATATCGCCGGTGGAGCGGATCGCGTCCACTGGCAGCCGCATGGCCAGCAGGTTGTTCGTGTATTCTCCGAACACTTCCCTGTTCGTAAAATTCCCCCATCTTCCGATAGCCTGTCCCAGTACCAGCGCCGGAACACAGGCATCCGCTACCTGAAAGAACGCCGCTTTTTTCAGCCAGCAGTAGATCGCCAGCGTGATAAACCCGGCAATGACTCCTCCGTAGATCGCCAGTCCTCCCCGGCGCAGATTGAAAATTGCCAACAGATTATCCTTGTACAGATCCCACGCAAAGATGACATAGTAGATACGCGCCCCGATGATCGAAAAAATAATCTCGTAGATAGCCAGATCCCATATCATATCCGGGTCAAGCTGATCCTTCTTTGCCAGATGCGCCGCAAGCAGCACCCCGCATAAAAAGCCGATGCCGATGATGACTCCGTAAAGCGAAATCTCAAATCCGAAGATCTGGAAACTCTTCGGCACGTTTCGTAAATAAATTCCAAGATTCGGGAACGCAATATCCCGAAGTTCCATTATATCCTGCATTTTCTTCCTCGCTTCCGCGCTTTTCCGCGCAGGTCAATCAGACGTTAAAGCGGAACAGAATGACGTCTCCGTCCTGCACCACATAATCTTTTCCTTCCATGCCGACCAGTCCCTTTTCTCTGGCTGCCGCAAGGGATCCCTGTTCTAACAGGTCTTTATAATTCACCACTTCTGCCTTGATAAATCCTCTCTCAAAATCCGTATGGATCTTTCCGGCAGCCTGCGGAGCCTTCGTGCCCTTCTTGATCGTCCAGGCTCTCGTCTCGTCCTCCCCCGCCGTCAGGAAACTCATCAATCCAAGCAGCGAATAGCTTGCCTTGATCAATTTCTGCAGACCGGACTCTTTCAGTCCAAGATCCTCTAAAAACATGGCAGTTTCCTCTTCATCCAGCTCTGCGATCTCCTGCTCGATCTGTGCACAGATCACAAACACCTCGCTGCCGTTCTCTGCTGCAAATTCCTTTACCTTGGCAACGCCTGCATTGTCAGCCCCATCGTTTGCCAGATCATCCTCCGCCACATTGGCTGCAAAGATCACCGGTTTATAGGTCAGCAGGTTGTAGGACGTAAGAAGCGCCTGCTCATCCTCGTCTTCTGTCTCAAAACTCTTCGCCAGTTTTCCTTCCTCCAGATGCGCCTTGATACGCTCCAACAGATTGTACTCTTTGGCAGCGGTCTTGTCCATCTTTGCCAGCTTCGCCGTCTTGGCGATCCTTCTGTCCAGAATCTCGATATCTGAAAAAATAAGCTCCAGGTTGATGGTTTCAATATCACGCATCGGATCGATGGAGCCATCCACGTGCACAATGTTGGAATCCTCAAAGCAGCGCACCACATGTACAATAGCGTCCACCTCACGGATGTTGCTCAGGAACTGATTTCCAAGTCCCTCGCCTTTGGACGCGCCCTTTACCAGTCCCGCAATATCTACGAACTCGATCGTTGCTGGTGTTACCTTCTTGGAATGGTACATATCCCCCAGGAGCTTCAATCTCTCGTCCGGTACTGCTACGATACCGATATTGGGGTCGATGGTACAGAACGGATAGTTGGCTGATTCTGCCCCTGCCTTGGTCAGTGAATTAAACAGTGTACTTTTTCCTACGTTGGGAAGTCCCACGATTCCTAATTTCATATTTATCTTATCTCCTTTAAAAGTATTGATTTTACAAGCTTTTCAAGCCTACGAATTATGCAGGTGTTACAATTGGTGTTACATTTTTATAATAAATATAAGGATTTTTATAGAATTATATAACCTTCAACGCACCTGCTACAAGCTCAATTTCTTTGTGCTTTTCGTCCTCAGTAATATGGACATATAAATTCATGGTGATTCCGATATTAGAATGTCCCAATAACTTTGCTAATATTTCTATGATAGCGCTCTCGATAGTTACGTACCGTATTAGGTCGAACTGTTTTTTCTTTAATAAAAATCCAGTATTCAAACCAAGCATCCACCATCATGGCATTCGCCTCTGTTATACTGCTATGCTCATCTATATACTTTGCCTCATCAAGCCACTTTCTACATTCCTGCAGCTTTTTAAAACGCTTAACCCTCCTTTTGCCCAGCTTATCAACAAAGCCTGCATTATATAAACCGTTTTTTTGCTGGGTGATACCCACACCCAGTTCTTTACCTTTTAAGTCTTTTCCCATAATAAGCCCCTTTCAAAAAAAGAAGCCTAAATACAGTACGAAATATTATACCATAGATAAGCTTCTTTGTGTTGCATTTTTTTAGTCAAGTTCTATGTTAGCCTCTAGGAACTGCTCAAACGCTCGCCTTTTCACTAATTTCTTTCGTCCAACATAAAGATTTCCTTGTTCAGCACATTGTTTCGCGCAGAAAGAGCCTGCACGGATTTGTCGTTCTTATCAAACTGCGAGGATACCAGCTTCATTTACGAACCGAGTACCTTGAACAACTGGTTGATATCGGCGAGAGCTTTCTTAAATTCCTTCTCGCCCTCCACGCCGATCTTCAGACCGAAATTGTCAGCCATGCACCGTCACCTCCTTGTAGTTGGCATAAAAAAGCACCCTACCACAGAGAAGTTGGGACAAAACCGTCCGAAGTTCTCGATGAAAGCGTGTCTGCTGGTATGAAAAAGGAGCGGCCCCGAAAGGTCACTCCTCATAGATATATGAGTTATTTTGTCAGAACAATTCTACCCGGCCGAGCAGCAGATCGATCAGGTTGCAGTGGAAGATGCCGTTGTCGTCATAAAAGTTGTGCGGCACATCCATGCGGACGATGATCTTTTTGAAGAAATCCTTGGTAAGCATAAGCGATGCCAGCTCGGAGGATTCTTTTTTATCGGTATCCATACGGAAAGCGGACTGAATATAGATTTTCTTGTCCGCATCATTTACCACAAAGTCAATCTCTTTCTGAACCTTGCTGTCGCCTGTGCGGTCGAAAACCACTCCGACGTCAACGGAATACCCGCGCCGCAAAAGTTCGTTGTAGATCATGTTTTCCATGATATGACCGGGATCGTACTGGCGGTAATTCAACCGTGCGTTCCGAAGCCCGATATCCGTATAGTAGTATTTGTTCGGATACTTGAAATAGGTCTTTCCTTTGACGTCATATCGCTTTGCCATCGAAATGAGGAAGGAGTCGATAACATACTGCACATAGTTTGAAACCATCGCGGGATTGATTTTCTCGTTCTTCATGGACGCGATGGCATTTGCGATATTGGTCGGATTTGTCAGTGAACTGATCTGCGAAGCGAGAAAGTCCAGAATGTCATTCAGAACATCCTCGCGCTCTATGCCGTTTCGTTCCACGATATCCTTGACATACAGTTCGCTGTAGAGGGAGGTCAGATAATCCTTCTTATCCTTTTCATCCTCCAGCGCTAAAAGTCTCGGCATACCACCGTAGAGCATATAGGTATCCAGTGCTTTTCGATCATCACCGCCCACGGCAGAATAAAACTCCGCAAATGACAAAGGGAACACATGGATCTGTGTAGCACGACCGCGAAACTCTGTTGCGATATCTTTCGACAGCCCTTTGGAGTTACTGCCGGTGACATAAACATCAAGGTTTTTATATGCCTTGAGTTCGTTCAGCATATCGTAGATGGTAACCTCGATGCCGCCGTTTTCCTTGTCCACTACTTTCGTGGTGAGCTGCACCTCATCAATGAACAGATAGAATTTTTCATCCTTCCTGTCCCGGACGGTGCTTTCTACATATTCGCACAGAGTGATCGGATTTCTGAACTTATAGTACCGCCGCTGATCCAGTTCGATTTTCAAAATATGATCTTCCGAAACGTTCTGCGAAAGAAGATACTCGAAAAACAGATCGAAAAGCAGTACGGACTTGCCGCATCTGCGTATGCCTGTGATGACTTTTATCTCACCATTCCACATACTGTGGATCAGCCGGTTCATAAAGGACTCTCGTTTAACCATGTATTTCACCTCGTACTTAGGACGAAACCGTCCGAACTTTTATGTTAGTATACCACGATTTTTGAAAAATATCAAGGTCACAAGAAAAAACTCACAAAGAAGTTTCGTCGGAAACGGACTAAGTGCGAGGTGAAATTCTCCGATACGTCTCAGATTCCATAGGGGATAATTTCATCAATGGTCAAATTCTGCTTCGGTCTGGAGATGCCGTTATACTGCCTGTGGCACTCCCACAAATCCATAAACAGACCGAACGGCATCAGCCAAAACTCATCCTGCGTAAGGTGAAGCTGACCGATGCCGTAATATAAAAGCCGGGTAAATAGCTCCTCGTCACTTACCCGACTTGCACGTTTTTTGGATCAGGCTCACTTTCCACGTTCCGCTTTGTACCTCTGTACACAGCCTCCATGATGGCGTCCTTATAATCCGTCAGTTCCATCGGCGAGGTGAGAAGCTCGACCTCTTCCGTGGTCAGTTCCGGCTTTTTCTTGTCCGGATGCTTGAGGTTGTGGACGAGGATGGTCTGGTTGCACAGGAGCGTGATGAGCCACACGATCTCATCGAGAGCCATCTCGAAATTCTCCGACTTCATCAGCTTATCGCCCAGGTTCTCCAAGCCGCCGTAGCGTCCAGCGATTTCCTTCGTTGCCTTGGTGGTGAGGAGCATGACGATTTGGAACATGGACGAAGACGGCTTGTAGAATTCAAAGAAGGCGATCTGCATGAAGGCTGTTACTATGTTCTCCGGGGCGTAGTTCTTTATTTGGAGCAGAATTTGGCCGTCAAACAAAAAATCGAGTATAAGAGCGGCGCTAAAGTGCGCCGAGAAAGAAGGACGAAATGTATCTTTGATAATGGCACGGAATCCTCCATGCTCTATCGTTCTCTTGGAAAGGCTCTCAAACTCGATGGCTTTTGTATAAGCGATTTAATAGAGAAAAATGAAAGTTCTGTAAGCATCGACTCTACTGATGTGCAGAATGGTTACATTTATGTCCTTCGTAGCTTAAGCCGTGCGCCACAAATTCGCTCCATCCGTAATCTTTACAAAATAGGATACTGTTCCGGCGATGTTACTACGCGCATTAAAAACGCAGTTCATGAGCCGACATACCTGATGAATGATGTTGAAGTTCGCTAATTTGATGAAGGATGGGGCATATACTGGTACAGCTGCATGGCTGTTGATGCGATCGGCATACTCTGGAGCGTCACCTTGCCTGGACCATATACCACCGTATTAAACAGACCTTCGCCGCCGAACAGTACGTTTGTTACGCCCTTGACCGTTTTTACTTCCATTCTGCAGCTTTCCGACATACAGGCTACATATCCCGTGTCAACAATCTTACAATCGTCTGCCGGAATACTGTATTCATGTGCCGATCCATCTATCTCCAAAAATACGATTCCCGATCCGGTATATTTTCTCATCAGGAAGCCTTCGCCGCCAAATAACCCGCGTCCCAGTTTCTGCTGAATATACACTTCGCTGCTGATATTTCCTACGGATACCAGAAATGCTCCTTTCTGAATGATGATACCATTGCCCGGGGTAATCTCCACAGCAACGATCGATCCCGGAAACTTGGAAGAAAAAGCAATTTCGCCCGGTCTGGCTGCGACATATGTATTCGTAAACGCACTTTCCTTGGTCAGCATTTTCCCAAGCATCTTCCCAAGACCGCCACCGCTGGTCTGCATTTCGATCTCGTTGTCCATCCATGACATCGCACCGGCTTCGCACTCAACTTTTTCCCCTTCATTTAACATCAGTTTCAGTACCGGCAAAGATCCGCCTTCAATTTTGTATTCCATCTTTCATTCCCTCCTACCGCATATTTTGTACCACCGCCTGGCATTTAGCTCTACGGATATCTTATTTTATCATTTTTTGAATTTCCAGTACAGTGGCAACTATATTTTTCACTTGTGACAACTCATGTTTTATCCCGATTTCCTTTACAAAAAGGTTTGAAAAGCATAAATAAAGGGATACTCCCGCTTGATGGGAATATCCCTTGATTATTTTAAAGCATTATTCATTTTTCCATATTTCCGAACACAGCCTTGCGCTGTGGTGATGCAGGTCACATCCAGGATTTCACCGCTTTGAACAGTTTCGCAGAGTGCTCGTCCCAACTACGAGGGTGGATTTTCGATGATCTAGTTCAGACAGAATTCTTTTCCTGACGGTAAATTGCTGATGATACTTTTCATCTGGTTTTTTAATGTCTTGTGGCTTATGTGTCTTTCTTCTCTTGTATGGTTTTATTAAAAATTTAACTGCTTAATAAGAATCTAATATTATAATTCATAACCAGCAAACCAATAAAAAGATGTTTCTGCGGAATCTCCTTCTGTTGGTTTAGTAAAACCAGCCATATGGGAATCCGAAACAAAAACACTGTCGAGTTCTTCATCTGTCAGGTCAGAGCAGTTATCTCCATAAATTAATGCTCCATTATCTTCAATAACAAAAGCCGCCCGTCTGGAACCATCTTCAAATTCAACACAATCAATTGCGAGAATATCTGCTCCATACCAGGTTTTACCCGCATATTCATCAATTACATATTCCGTATCTAAGATTTTGACAGCCCCTTTATCTTTTAATGAATCAAGCCTTTTATCTTCCAGACCAGCCGGTATTAACATAGATTTGAGTGTCACTCCTTCTGTATCAACAACAGTGTAATAGTACGCATCTGCATCCGCATCATACTCAAGACCCTCATAGATGTC
>OIZL01000834.1_pt1 | contig 19995 bp, 19 predicted proteins | sample 1588541 | NCBI WGS metagenome assembly OIZL01 (sample SAMN03283285) | human gut metagenome | biome: human-associated habitat; material: feces | host: Homo sapiens | place: Peru | collected 2012 | reverse complement strand
ATTATTTGTTATTTTTCTTCAATCCCTACGATAAACTAATCATCCACTTGCGCCTCTTAAAAATGACAAGCGATACAACCAGCCTGAATATTTCTTCCGTGGTAAGCAATGTATACACACCAACGATGCCCCACTTAAATACATACGCTGCAAGCAGACACAGTGGGATTCCGATGCACCATGTGCCAACAATATCAATCACCATAATGATTTTGGTATTGCCGCCGCTTCTTATAATTCCGCCGCCAAGTATCATATTTTCCACCTTGATTGGTGCATATAGGGCAAATACAATAAGCAGTATCTTTCCAAGCTCTTTTACGCTGCCATCTACACGATACAGCCCGGTATATACTCCTGCCAGAAGAATGAGCAATGCCGATACGGCTACCGCTCCGGCTAAGCCTGCATACATGATTTTCTTCGATTCGATATAAGCCTCATCGTATTCTTTCCTTCCAAGCCTCTTGCCGACCATTACACCGGCAGCCGCCGACAATCCGCTAAGTGCTCCTACGATAAGTCCCTGTATCGGGCATGTAAGTGTGTACGCCGCCAGGTTTGACGTGCCCAGATGACCATAGACGGCAGACTCCACATTTTGTCCGAGGCTCCACAAAAATTCACTGACCAGAATCGGCACAATCATTATAAAATAATCCCCAAAACTAATCTTTTCAAAATGAAATGACAGGACTGGCTTATCTCCATCTTTTTTAATGCAAACTGCAAATCCGATGACAATAAATACCAAATTAAACAACTGGGAAACAAGAGTTGCGATTGCAGCCCCTTTTATTGCCATGCACGGAAATCCGAATTTTCCAAATATCAGTACATAATTCATTCCTGTATTTACAACAACCGCTGCAAAACTTGCTAAAAACGGTATTGCTGCATGCTCTTTACAGCGCAGCCATGAGGATAGACAAGCACTGATTGCCATTGGAATATATGTAAACGCTATAATTCTAAAATAGACTGCACCTGCATTTATAATGCTCATATCCTTAGTATAAAGTCCCAAAATCTGTGATGAAAAAACTCCCGATGCAAACAGAAACATCGCAGAAATTATAATCCCACAAATGAGGCTCACATGGAAGCTGCACCAGGCTTCCTTCGTATCGTCAGCTCCAATAAACTGTGCTATTAATATGCCAGCCACAGTGCTTACCGCACCAATCACCACGGAAAAAATCAAAGAAAAGTTACCACATAATCCAACTGCTGATATATTAGTTTCTCCTAACTGCCCAATCATTATCTGGTCAACGATTGAAAATGATGCCTGCAGCATACTTTGTAAGGTAACAGGAATTGCTATTTTACATAATGATTTCATAAACTTTGACATTATAGCAACCTCGTACTTTCCCTTTTTACTAATTCAACCGGTAACACGATTTCCGTCTCACAGTCTAATCCATCGCGCATTGCCTCAAGACATTTAATTGCAGTTTTTGCCCTGATGGATGCCTCCTGATGAATCGTCGTAAGTGCAGGATTGCTTTCTCTGCTGGACATATTGTCATCAAATCCGATTATCTGTATATCCCCAGGAATTTGTATGCCCTTTCCCTGTAAAAATCGCATAAACTCAAGTGCATAAAAATCTGATACCGCAAAAACAGCTGTAACATTGCTCTTTAATAATTCTGAGAATTTATCCTGATAAAAACATACTCTTTCCTTTTCGGTCTTTGGAATCTGCCATATCAATGTTTCACCCGGCTCAAACGCTTTGCAAAATCCTTCGATTCGCTCCTTATCCATGCATATGAAATTATCTGCTATACATAATGCTTTTTCATGACCAAGCTCTCTAAAATATTTTCCTGCCTGACATCCTCCGTCATAGTGGTCAATTACCAGATTAACCACTTTTGAGCATTTTTCAAAATAACCATCATACACAACAAAAGAGATTCTCATCTGATTGCGGAGCTTCTCATAATCCGCTTCGCAAAACCCCATCAAAATCAGGCCATCCATATTCCACATGGAAGCAAACACCGGAATTTCACTGATATCTGATGTTGTTTTTATCATCAGAAAATATCCTTTTTCATTCACCTCGTGAGAAAGAGCATTTAATGATGCCATCACAAATCCATCTTCTAAAACCCTGCCCTCATACTTAACATGGTCATTCACCACCACGCCGATGATTCTTGAATTATTTCTTGCAAGCAATATTCCTGCCATATTGGGGATATATCCTGACTTTTCGAGCTCCTGCTGGACACGTTTTACTGTTTCGTCTGAAATCTTGCCGGTTTTACCATGAATCACTTTTGAAACCGTTGCTGTACTAAGCCCCAATGCATCTGCAACATCCACGATGCGAACCCTGTTCTGCGCCATACCCATTCCTTCTTTTTCTGATATTTCAATTACATAGTACAGTAGAAATACCGTTTTATCAACGGTTAAACGCATAACCCGTTCCAAAATTCAAAGCACTGTTTTGTTACTTTTTACTAATATTCCTTATTTCATAATGATCATTTTTAGTCTTTCCAAGTCGTCCATATCAGGGTGGGACAAAGCACAGTCAAAATTTTCAATCAATGCATCAAGATTAGCCGGATGCTCAGGATCCTCTTTCATTTTTATATAGCGTTCCCGCACAGACTGGGGCATTTTCCCCTGGCACATATACTCTCCGATAACAGCATTACTTGAATCAATGGACTGTTTGACCTGTCCGAGAATCTTTTGAAAATATATATCACTGCCACCAAAACCTGCTGTACCAAATAAAAAAATTCTCCTGTGTTTTAATTTAGGCAACAAATCTAAAGTATTCTTATCCGCATTACCTTTGTCTGTCCAAAAACCAATATACAGCAATTCTGACTGAGGTACTTGTGCTTCTGTCGTACCAAAATATTCACACTCATCTTTTGGTAACACTTCATGGATTGCATCAGCAAGTTTCTTTGTATTACCTGTTAAACTACTAAATATTATCGAATATGTTTCCTTTTTCATACCACATTGCCTCTTTCTATAAATACTTGAATTTTTCCACAATGATAAACTGCCTTTTCTCCTCCATCAGAATCCCAGATTTTCATTGACGAGAATCACATGAATTCTGTCCGTATGTCTGGAATATCTGGTGATCAGAAACTGACAGCAGATGGTATCCGGGGACTTGCAGTCAAAGCACTTTCCCGTCTCCCTACAGGGGGTCTTAATGTCGAATCTCTGCGCGTTGCAGGGAGCCGCCACATTTCTGGCGCGCTTCATGGCACCGTCGAGATCGTCACATACCTTATTCAGTCCAACGATAAATACAACCTTCCTCGGCCCCTGCGCAATGCAGGAAACACGATTGGAATTTCCATCGATATTGACCATGATACCGTCGCTTGTGATGGCATTCGCGCTTGAAAGAAAGACATCGGCATCATAAGCTGCCATAAGTCCCGCTCTGGCATCCAGCTTGGAACGGTCAATATAGTTGTAATTTCCTGCTTCCAGAGCCTCGATCAGTCCAATCTCATGTGCGCTCATACAGCCACCCATGGCGATCCTGCTGCCCTCCGGGATCAGTTCCAATGCCTGCTTTTTTGCTTCTTCCTTATTTGCCGCATAATAACCGGACATATTCCGGGACTGTAACCCCCTGATCACAGTCTGTGCCAGACATTCGTTGCGTTTTCTGATATTCTCATCCATAAGTACATCCTCCGTTCTGTTACAACTAAAAATTTTTCTTATTGATCTCATTTTATCAAAAAATTTTCAGATTAACAACCGCACATTCCTGTCAGAATTACCGGAAACGCCCATTTATCCTGAACTGAATTTCATCTAAAGATTGCTATTTTTTTCATAACCTTACACTCCTTCAAATTTATATCCGTTAGACCAGACGTAATAATACCTTTTCTGTCTGGTGACACCTCAGATGTATACTTTTTCATAAGCTTATTAAAACCTTCTGATTTATTTTGAAACTGTCCATTTTTAAAATCTTCATAAGCCTGCTCTGTTATTTGCTTTTTGTATTCTGCATTGCTAGTGTTACTTTTCTTTTTTGAAAACACATATTTATCATTAAAATCCGGTAAATGTATTCCACCTATGCTATTTGTTCCCGAAAACTTTCGCTGTTGCAATGAAATACTGTTCAAATTTACATTCATTGAAATCACCTCCTCAAATAGTAGCAGAACCACGCAGGATTAAAACTCATCATCCCAATATATTGTTATTGATGGTTGATATGATTTTGTTCCTAAATTTAAAGAACTCATATTTGTAGCGTTAAATGAAATTGTATATCCGTCACTGATACAGTATTCAATACGGAAGGCGTCCGCCAGATGAAGATTATATCTTTTGTAAGAATCCCTCCTTCTTTTAGAGCATTGATTGCTATACATACACTCGGCTTAGATACTTCTATATACCGAACTACATCTATAAAGCGAATCATTCCCTTTATCTTTTGAGGAATTAAAATTGTTTCAAAATAACCCTTACCTGGCGCGGCGCATAAAGTTCAATTTTTTCCTCTTTATCCTCGCTTTACCACTTCCCAAGTGTCAACGGTTATCGCAGGCTGATCGCAGCCGTGACACCCCTTGCAATTTTGAGTACAGTTTGATTGACTGGTTACTTTGCGTATATAGCCTTGATTTTCCAAATATTCAAGCTCTACCCGCACACTGTCCATATCTTTATGCAAGAGATCAGCCAATTCCTGAATACTGTATGTCTTTCCGCTTTGCAGATAATCTAATAATTGAATCAGCACAATATCTCCTCTCCTTTAGAAAATGACACAGCCAACATGGTATGCGATTGTTGCCAAAATCAATGCAGAAAGGATATAGTAGAGGGCAATCCTTACTGTCCATTTCATAGAATGAGTTTCCTGTGCGGTCGCTGCCAATGCCATTAGACAAGGCATATTGAAGAAAAACGCAAACAGGAAAGCCAGAGCTTCCGGCTGAGATATTGTAGACAGCAGGTTTGTACTAAGCGCCGCTGTATCTACCGCGCTTGTTCCCTCAATCGCTCCCCAAATACCAGCCGTATTGAACAGGGAGGCCATAACACCGAGAGCTGATTCTTTTCCCATTGCAGAAGCAACAAAGGCCATAAACAACTGCCACGGCAAACCAAAGAACATTGTTATCGGCTCAATAAAAGTTCCAATGCGATAAATAATGCTGTTCGTCACATTTCCGTCCGGTGTATAAGAAAGAAGCCAGAATATTACGGAAATGCAAATGATGATACTAAGCGCCCGTTTGAGAACACTTCCCATTTTGTTGAATACAGAGCCGAACAGGGTTTTCCAGTGCGGCTTATGATATGGTGGTAATTCCATAATCAGGCCGGTACGGTCATTTTCCTTGTTTAAAGAACGTCCAAAAATTTTGTAGGTAATGTAAATGTGCAAAAAGGCCACAGCAAACAAGGACAATATTACAAATACGGCTTTTCCTCCAAAGAATGTACCGCTGATAAGACCAACTACACCCCAGGTAGAAGCACAGGGAACTACCCAAGAAAGGGCAATCGTTAAAATACGCTGTCCCCAAGAATCAATAACTCTTGTGCCGGTGACACCACCTATATTGCAGCCAAAGCTAACAAGAAAGGGCATAATCGCTTTCCCCTGCAAACCAAGTTTCGTCATGGTATTATCAAACACATAGGAGATACGGGCCATATACCCGATGTCCTCCATAAATCCGAAAACAAGGCTGATTCCAAATACATAGCAAGCCATTTGCAAGGCAAACGTAACAGCCGTTAATACAGCATTACACAGGAGCGATACAATGACAGAGGCAACTCCAACACTAAGGAGCCAATTTGCCAGCGGCGTTGAAATGCCGGAGATCAGCGCCCCTACCAGTTCCATAAGGGGCATACCAATCAACATGGAGCAGATCAGCCCCAGCACAATCATACCAATGGCAATAGGCTTTCCCCACCGTTTGCTAGTGGCTGCTTTATCAAACCGGCTGCGGCTGGTTTTCTTTTTGCTGCTTGTCACATTTTCTTGAATCAGTGTGTCAATCCACTTAAATTTGCAATCTGCCGTCCGCAAATTTCCATCTTTTACACGACTGATTAAACTCTTTATTTTTTCAAATATCCCCAGCTCTGTTTTCCCTTGTACAAAAGAGAGTGCGAGCTTATCTTGTTCCAACAGCTTTTCAGCCAGCCATGAGGCAGAGTATATTTCAATTCCCTGCTTTGGGAGCAGTTCTAAAATTGCAGAATATTCATCGCCAATATTTTTCCGGCAAAGCTGCTCCAACTTTGCAGCATTTAGAAAAGAGGCACTTTTTTCAAGATTTTCCAACAGGTTAAAGAACGGCTGGTATTGCTTTTTGTCTGCCGCAACCATAGGAACAACAGGAATCCCCAAGGATTTTTGCAAACCCGCTACATTGATTTTCTTTCCCTGTCCCTCGGCTATATCCATCATATTTAAAAGCAATACGACAGGAACATGGATTCCAGCATAATCAGCCAGCATAAATAGACTTCTGTTTAACTGTGAAGCGTCGGCCAGAATACATACAAGGTCGGCCTCTCCACTGGAAATATAGTTTCTCGTTACCACTTCTTCATCGGAGTTAGCAGAAAGGCTATATGTACCCGGCAAATCCACGATTTTGTAGGTTATGCCATTATGGGAAAAGAAGCCATCTTTACGCTCCACAGTTTTTCCGGGCCAATTTCCAACGTGTTGACGGGAACCGGTCAATCCATTAAAAAGAGTTGATTTTCCAGAATTAGGCTGCCCCAGCAGGGCAATCGTTTTTTCAGCCATTATTACCTCACCTCCACCATGATTTTTTCTGCTTCATTCTTATTAAGCGCAACCATTGTATCTCTGTTATACAGAAGAATCGGCTGCTTTTTAGGATTCTGTATAACTTCAATCCTGCTTCCTATGGTAAGCCCGATAGAAGTTATCCGGCTTTGAAAATGGCTATCCCCGGTGATTGCGACAATCGTTCCGCAGGAGCCATCACCCAATTCATTTAATTTTTTCATTCGTTCCAATTCCTCCAATCTTTTTTTGTCAGCCCATAATAAAAATCCGTACCCTGATTAAAACTAAAATTACACCGCCTAATATTCCGGCCCGGTTTCCTAACCGATCTCCGAAAAAATGTCCAATCCATACGCCGACAAACGCAATTAAGAATGTCGTGGTTCCTATCAGTGCGGCCGAGGGAAGAATTTTTACATTTAAGGCCGTCAGCGTTATGCCGACTGCGAAAGCGTCAATGCTTGTAGCAATCACAGCCGGAATCATAACGGTAAAGCCTAATTCTCTGCTTGTTCCTTTACATTCACCTTTTAGATTTTCACGAATCATGTTGATACCGATTATGCACAGAAGAAACAGTGCAACATATTTAGAAACCGCTTCAATATACTGGCGAATTGTTCCGCCGCAGATATATCCGAGTGTAGGCATAAGCGCCTGGAATCCGCCAAAATATACTCCTGCTTTTGCCGGGTGCTTTTTGGTATTCAAGCCTTTACAGACCGAAACAGCGAAAGCGTCCATTGATAACCCAACAGCAACCAGTAATAGGTCAAGCAGTCCCATCGGTATCCCCTCCTTTACCGGCCTTTCTTTATGCCCCCTTTACAATCCATTTCTTTGCTTTTTCCTGCTCCTGAACCATTTCATAGTAATGGCCTTTTTTCGCAAGCAGTTCCGTATGGGTTCCCATTTCTTCAATGCGTCCCTGATTTAACAAAATAATCTGGTCTGCATTTTGAATGGTATTCAGCCGGTGGGCGATTACAAATACCGTTTTTCCTTTCACCAAGCGGTCTAACGCCTGATTGATTTTTGCCTCGTTATCCGCGTCAAGGGAAGCCGTCGATTCATCCAAAAGCAGAATAGGCGCATTTTTCAGAATGGCCCTTGCGATAGCAATTCTTTGTTTTTCGCCGCCAGAAAGCGTATTGCCACCCTCGGAAAGCCGGGTCTGATACCCCTCCGGCAACTTTTCGATAAATTCATGGCAATGTGCCGCCTTTGCTGCCTCTATGATTTCTTCCTCTGTTGCGTTCTCCCGGCCAGCCTTGATATTATTATAAATTGTGTCCGACAGAAGCGTATTTTCCTGAAACACCTCGCTGATATAGTGCAGAAGCCCGTCCGGGTTTAAATCTTTTATATCCTTGCCGCCAATGCGGATAGTTCCTTTTGACACATCCCAAAACCGGGCAATCAGATTTGCAACTGTGGATTTCCCGGAGCCAGACGGCCCGATCAGGGCGGTAACGCTATTTTCCTTTGCAAAAAAGCTAATATCCGTCAAAACATCAGCCTGCTTATTATAGGAAAAATCGACGTGTTCAAAGGCAATATCAAAATGTGACAGCTTTACATCTTCTTCCTTGTAAGAAAGCGGCTTCGTGTCATACGCCTGTTCCAGATTGTGTGCCGCCAAGTTCAGGTCTTTCAATAGATTATAAGAGTGTTCAAAAGCAATCAGTAGAGCAGACAGCGCAAGGCTCATTAGCATAAAAGCCACAAGCTGATCGGGGGCAATCGTACCTCCAAGAAACAGATAGCTACCAACCAACAGAACAAGAGGAAGCAGGAAATTGGCTACAATCGAATACATACTGGTGGGAGCCGCCATTTTTACCTCTGCTTTTACATTTGTCTTGCGAATTGCGTCCAGCGTATCTGTCATTCTGGAAAAGTGGGAGCTTGTCATGTTATGGGATTTAAAAACTTTCATTCCTTTGACATACTCTAAGACAATCGAAATCATTTTTGCGGTGAGATTCCTTTTCTGTGTCCCGTATTTTTCCACAAGACGGTTGCCCCAAGAGAGAACCGGCATGGCAATTAGAAGCACAACACATTCGGCAAGTGCCAGTTTCCAGTTAATAAAGAATGTTCCGATCAGCACAAGAGCCGCCATTACTACGGTCTTTACAATGGACGGGAGTGTATGTGTAATCACAAGTTCAAAATTGGTTAAATCCTTTGTCAGTGTTCCAAGAAGATAGCCGCTGCTGTTCTGGTTGAAATAGCCAAGACTTAATGAGCGATAATGATTGGCAAGGTCAAGCCGCATTTCCCCGCACATTTCTGCGCCTCTTGCGAAGCACAGATAATAGGCGCTCCGATAGATTACCAACCGGGCAATCACACTGATAAAGCAAATCGCCGTGTAGGTAACAATTTTACCTGCCGTAAGCGTGTTGCTTAAAAGCTGAATGACTGTCATATAGAGAACAACATATAAAACGATACTAAGAACAGCGTCCGCGCCCATTAAGGCAATCGGAAACTTAATCTGGTTGCTTTTTTCTCCAAGCAGCTTCCTAATGGTACGCAACATTTAAACCGCCTCCTTTCCGATAGTGGCCTGTGTATAAATTTCCCACATCCGTCCATATACGCCGCCTTTTTTTACCAACTCCTGATGGGTTCCCTGCTCGGCCACAGTACCGTCCTGAAAAACAACAATTTTATCTGCGTCCCGGATAGTATGGAGCCGGTGGGCGATCATAATTGTGGTTTTTCCTTTCAGAAGATTTTGCAGGGCAAGCTGGATTTTATGTTCATTCTCAATGTCAGAGTAGGAAGTCGCCTCGTCGAAAACGACGATAGGAGCATCTTTCAAAATTGCTCTTGCAATCGAAATCCGCTGCTGCTGGCCGCCAGAGAGTTTTACACCCTCGTCGCCAATCCGCGTCTGATAGCCTTTCGGCAGGCCCATAATGAAATCGTCAATCTGTGCTGCCCTTGCTGCTTGCCGTACTTCTTCTTCGCTGGCATTGGTTCCCATACGGATATTTTCCAGTAATGTATCTTCCAGAAGAAAAACATCCTGAAAGACGAAAGCCGTCAAATCCATCAGATTTTCCGTTTTCAGGTCGGTAATTGGTACTCCACCTATTTTGATGGTTCCGCCTGTGGTGTCCCAATAGCGCCCAAGAAGCTGAACCGCCGTTGTCTTTCCAGCCCCGGACGGGCCGACAAAAGCGTTGACCGTTCCCGGCTCCAAGTGCAGGTTTACAGAAGTGAGCGCGTCTTTTCCTCCGCTGGTATAATTGAAAGTTACATCCTCAAAATCAATTCCATAGCAGCCGTCTTTTTTCAGGGTCTTGCTTCCGCTTTTCATTTCGTCCATATCCATAATCTTTTTGATATTGTCCAAACCACTGCCAAGCTCCATCGACTGCATAACAATCGTAACCAGATTTAGGAACGAAGTGAAAAAGCACATGGTAAGCAAAATAAACAACAGGTAAGAAGCTACTGGCAGAGAGCCTTTTAAGTATAGCCAGCCGCCAAAGGGCAGCGTAAAGAGGATGGCGGAATCTAATACTACAAGGGCAATCGACAGAGGATTGCAGGAGGACACGCACATCTTTTTCCAACAGGTCGTATAAAGGTGAAGCGCGTTCCGATACTGCTCGAATTTTTCCGCTGTCAAGTGGTACATTTTGATGACTGGCATAGCCGTGATAAATTCATTGGCAGAAGCATTGAGTTTTTCCGTATCTTCTGCAAGTTCCGCCGACATATCCGGGTAATTCTTAACCATCATCATCGGAACAGCAATTCCCAAAATCATAGGAATCAGCATAACAAGGGCCATAACCCAGTGCAGCCGCAGCATGAAAATAAACATCATAAGCGGAACGACAATCGCCTGTGCCAGTTCCAATGTACTGTGCGCTAAAAATTGTTCTACTCTGTCCACATCGTCAAAAAGCGTTGTCTTGATCTGTCCGGGAGAGCGTTCCTGAAAAAAGCCCAGGTTGAATCTGGATATATGCTCCAGCACCTTTACTTTGATTTTGTGCATGGTATTGAACGCCGCCACATGGGAGCAGATACCCGCAAAAGACATGAGGATGGCTTGCCCGATGGCTGCCGCAATTCCAATGCAGGCCCACATAGCCATAGCGCCAAACATCACTTCATTTTGGATAATCAGAAGCAATATCTGATACACCACCAGATAAGGAATCAGCGATAAGGCCGAGCAAAGAACAGCCAACAACATTCCCACGCCCAGCTTTCCACGTTCCCCTCTCGCAAGGGTGAAAACATAGGATAATCCGGTTCGTTTTTGTTCCATAAGAAACGAACCTCCTTTCTCTTTTTTTGAGGTTAGGAATTACTAACCTTGACACAATTCATTTTACAGGTTAGAATAAAAAAATCAACAGCTATACTATTTGGGAATTTAATTTTTAAAAGCAACTCAAAGTACTGTATTTTCGGTGCTTTCTGGAGTTTTTTAATTTATTTTTTTATAAAATCGTGACTAATAAAAATTGGATTGTGACTTTTTTATTGAAGCTCTAAAGGAGGAATGAAAAAATGGCTCTTTCGATTGCAGACTACTTGTTACAGCTTCCAGAAAATATGCACTTTGCAAAAGTACAGGAATTATCAGGAGAGGATTCCCTCTACTATCGTATGCTTTCCGACTACGGAAGCGGCTCATTTCAGTTGATACGCTTTGAGAATGACCTGCTTATGATTCTGATTGCAAACTACACGCCAAGGGAAACCTTTGAAAAAATCGCAACTATTTCCGAAGAATATATAGAAATCAGCCAGTTTGAAACAGACAGCAGTTCTTTCAAAATCGGGAGACGGAAAACACAGCCCGTCGGTAAAGGGATTTACTGCTATGTGAATACCCAAAAGACCACCTATGTCTATTGCGAAAAAGGAAAGCCGGTAAGATTTACAAAAATCATTTTGACAAGAAAGTATTTTGATACTTATTTCCGGGTGCATTATGGAAAAGATTATGAACAATCAAAAGTGGCAAAAGAATACCTTTTGAAAAATCCAAATCTGCCGGAGCTTAACTTTGTCTTTCAGCAGATCAGGGATTGTCAGGCGGTAGGACAAACGCTGCACTTATATCTGGAAAGCAAAGTTCTGGAATTACTCTCTCTTGTCATTAAGGGCATGGAGCAAAAGGACAATCATATTTCTGTCAAGTTAGATTATAAGGACATCCGTGATCTAAAAAAAACAGTTACCTATATGAAAAAGGATTTGTCTGCTTATCCGTCCGGGGAAGAACTTGCGCAAATCGCAGGAATGAGCCCTGCCCGGTATCAGCTTGCTTTTCGGAAGTATTACGGTACTACTCCCTATGAGTATCTAAAAGAAATGCGACTGAATCAGGCGCTATTCCTGTTGAAAAACTCTGATTATGGGATTGCTACGATTGCCGCAAAAGTTGGCTATCACAATTCAGGCCATTTTGCAAAGCTATTTAAAAATGCCTATGGTATGGGGCCAAAGGAATACCGAACTAATCATAATATAAAATAAATTTATTTCTCTTATAAAAACAGCCATCTAAAAGAATGATGGCTGTTTTATACTTCCACTAAGTTTTCCAATCGCTTATTTAATTTTTCTGCAACTTTTATAATACACTTCTAAATACTTCACTTCTATCAAGTGCTTTTTCAAATTCTCTGCAATTGTCTATCCATTTTTCTACCTGTTCACCGTTATAAATAATTGCCCGCTGTACCCAAGAACTACAATAGGAACAATAATTGCTATCTGTTACATCTATATTTTGTTTTGAGACACATATTTTATGATTACATGCATAATCATCTACAAATTTTTTAAGGAATCCATCTAATTTAGTATTATCAATATAAATATTTGGAAGATCAAATATCTTACTATAATTAAACATTTGAGAAATATTATATAGCTCTGCCATAGTTTTCATTTCCTCAGCAGTAGGCTCTGTCTTTACGACCATATCATCCGACTTTGGCCATAACAATATATCCAAAAGATTACCCTTATATTGTCTCCTCGCATATGCTTCGACAACTCTTGTTAGAAATTTTGTTGATTTAGTTCGCTCTACCAATTTTATCGACAAATTAAAATTATCGGTTTCCTCACATAATTTCTCGTAATAGCATAAATCTTCCGGTCTTATCCAATCTGAACTTATCAAATTTGACATATCTTCAATTTTAGTACTCAAACATTTCATCAAACAGTAGTCAATATCTCCCCGAGCGCAACTATCTGAACAACTAAAATGTCCCTGCACTGTCCCATGCATAATACTGTATGGACACATATGTAAGCATAAATTATTCGCAATCAAACGTACTAAAAACAAACATACATACAATAAAGCCAAGCATGCAACTAATAATCCCTGATATCCATAGCGCAGGATGTATTTTTCGACTCTTTCGTGTGATAATAGAAATCACGATTCCAATAAACGAGCATAATGGTCCCAAAAATATAACATCAATATAGGTATACGGCGCATGATTTGCGCTGTAAAAGTAAAGCACAAATGAAAATAATGAGAGTATACCAAACACAAGTGATGTCGAAGCCAATATTTTGTTGGTAGATATTTTCTCTTTCATTGCTAGTGATACAATTCGTATCAGATGCTAATTGCATCATATAAAAATCTGTTTAACAAGGAGGAAAGATTTTCATGGAAAACAATAAAAATCTGGAGGTATTCAGCAGTATGCCCGTTCCAAAAGCGGTAATGAAAAATGCGCTTCCAGCTATGGCAGCAATGCTGATGGTACTTGTATATAATCTCGCCGATACCTTTTTTATCGGTCAGACACATAACGCTTTACTGGTTGCCGCAGTATCTCTTGCGACACCAGTATATCTGATTTTTATGTCCCTCGGAACTTTGTTTGAAATAGGCGGGACTTCTGTAATTTCCAGAGCATTAGGGGAAGGCAAGAAAGAAAAAGCAAGAAAATCCTGTACGTTTTGTTTTTGAGGATGTGTATTCGTAGGTATTCTGTTGGCGGCATTGATTCTTATATTTATAGATCCGATTCTCAATTTAATCGGTGCCAGTGCGGATACTTATGAATATGCCAAAAGCTATCTGAGCATCATCGTATTTGCCGGACCATTTGTGCTTATTTCTAACTGTTATGGAAATGTCGTCCGTACAGAGGGGGAATCTGGAAAAGCAATGCTTGGTTTGCTGCTTGGGAATCTAGTGAATGTAATTTTAGATCCTATTTTTATTCTTGCCCTGGGATTAGATATTAATGGTGCTGCAATCGCAACCGTGATTGGAAATATTGTCGGTGCAGGATTTTATATTTCTTATTTCCTGAAAGGAAAATCCATGCTCTCCATCAGACTGAAAGATTTTACTGTAAAACAGGGAATCGCTGCCAGTGTTCTGGCTATTGGTGTTCCTGCCGCTTTAGGTGATGTATTGATGAGTGTGTCACAGATTATTATTAACAGTCAGATGTCACACTATGGAGATATGGCTGTTGCTGGAATGGGCGTTGCAATGAAAGTTATCACAATCACCGGTATGATCTGTATGGGCTTAGGTCAGGGCGTACAGCCGATTCTGGTTATTGTGTAGGTGCAAAAACATGGGAACGATTTAAAGAAGTTTTTAAATTCACTATTATTTTTGCACTTGTTTTAGGAACAGTCCTTGCAGCTATCTGCTATGTATTTACCAATCAGATTGTCAGTGCTTTTCTTACAGATCAGACTGCTTTTTCCTATGCAGTTCAGTTTGCAAGAATACTTCTTTCCACCAGCTTTCTGTTCGGTGTATTTTATGTGTTGGTCAATGCACTTCAGGCAATGGAAGCCGCAACTCCAGCACTGCTTATCAGCATGAGCCGTCAGGGAATCATTTTTATTCCTGCATTATTTATTTTGCAGACTGCTATTGGAATGACCGGACTTGTATGGGCACAACCAGTTGCCGATGTATTGTCTATTCTGATTGCAGCTATATTGTTCGAAAAAACTATGAAGAAAATGCAGATGCTATAAAGCGAAAATACGCCTATCACATGCTTAGAATTTATCTTTTTCAATTCTAAGCATACGATATCCAATTCCAATGTGTGTCTGGATATATTGCATCCCATTTTTCTCTGGTTCCAGTTTTTTCCGCAGTGTTGCCATAAATACCCTAAGAGAAGCAACATCGTTTTCCGAACATCGCCCCCAAATCTGCTGAGTAATATAGGTATGTGTCAATACCTTTCCCACATTGTGGGATAAAAGGCAGAGCAACTTATACTCAATGGGCGTCAGATGCAATTCTTCTTCCTTCAGATATGTGCAGCCAGCTGCATAATCTATCTTCAATTCACCATTTTCAAAAACAGAGGTTTCCAGTTGTTCCCCTGTCTGCGTTAAAGCAATCCTCCTTTGAGTGACACGGATGCGGGCAAGCAATTCCTCTACGGAAAATGGTTTTGTAATATAATCATCCGCCCCTGCATCTAATGCTTCTATTTTATCCGCATCCTCACTTCTGGCACTGATCACAATAATCGGCATATTCGACCAGGTTCGAATTTTTTTTATCACCTCTACACCTTCCAGATCAGGAAGCCCCAGATCCAGAAGAACGATATCCGGATTGTGAGATGAAGCCTCCAGAATGGCCGAAGATCCGTTTTCTGCTGCCAGATATTTATAGTCATGTGTTTTTAATGTAGTAATGATCAGGTTGCGTATGGGCCTGTCATCTTCAACCACTAGGATTAATGTCTTATTCATTTAATGTCACCTCGCTTAAGGGTAAAGTAAACGTAAAATTACATCCATGTGGATCCTGGTCCGTCAGAATCAGTGTTCCGTCATGGGCTTCTATAATAGAGTGGCAAAGTGCCAGACCTAGTCCCAGACTCCGATGACTATCCATAACCGTTGTTTTCCCTGTATAAAACATCTCAAAAATATGCGGTTTCATTTCTTCCGGAATTCCAGGACCGTTATCTTCCACGCTTATCTGTGCTTTTCCATCTTTTTTGATTCCCCGAATACAGATGACAGAACCTGACGGCGTATATTTTATTGCGTTATCAATTAGATTTACCAGAACCTGTATAATAAGACGTACATCCATACGTGTAAGAACAAGTTCCTCACAGTCCGCCACAATTTTATAATCATCATGTTTCCGGCTAATATGTCGCAGCGACTCTAAAATCACCTCATCTAAAAGCTGATCTGTAAATTTAAATTTCAATCTTCCATCGTTCAGCCTGGTAATGGAAAGCAGATTCTCCACAACTCCAATCAGCCATTCAGAATCGTCATAAATGTCGGTGTAAATCTGATGCTTTGTAGCTTCATCCAAGCGGTCGCTATTGCATAGCAGCATATCTGCATTGCCGGAAATGGAGCAAAGCGGAGTCCGAAGATCATGGGAGATTGCCCGAAGAAGATCTGCCCGAAGCTGCTCATTTTTTGCCAGAACCGCATTTTTCTCTTTTTCCATAGCATTTTTCGCGTTCTCCATTGCAAGCGCACATTCATTTATTACCGACAGCAGGATGCTGTATTCAAAAGAATCCAGAGTTTCTTTTTGCAGTGGTATCCCAATTACACCGTAAACGCTATTCCCGCTTCGGATTGCCAAATATAGACATTTAGCTTGTGGAAAATGTTGCGTGGATGCACCGGCACGCTGTCTGTTTTCATAGACCCATCTGGCGATCTGCTGTTCTTCTGGTATTAAAAAATCTTCTGTGTCTTCTTTTTCTCTGGAAAATAGTTTTCCCCCTGATAAAGTTCCGTTTTCCACAACATATGCTGTAATATTACGGTTTAATAAACGGATCAACTGTGTACAGGTAACATCAAGGATCTCCGTTTCTCCTTTGGCCTTTTGCATCAGACGGTCTGTATCAAACAACACCTGTGTACGAAAGGCAAGCTGTGCGGACATCTTTGCATGTGTCTTCAGCTTTGCCGCAAGCGCTCCCGTAAGTACAGATGAAATAAGCATTATGAGAAATGTCACCGGATACCCCACTGCATATGTCTGAAAAGACATCCTAGGTTCTGTCAGGAAAAAACAAAATAAAACTACACTTAAGAAAGAACCAGCTACACTGCAAAGATAACCATCTGTCACAATTGAAGTAACCAAAACTCCCAGAATGTATATCGTTACAATATTCGTATCCGTAAAATTCAGCTTTTGAAACAGCAGACCAATGAAAGTGCATACTGCAAATATAAAAACTGTCAGAAAATAATCTTTTGCAGACGGTTTTTCTACATACCATGTAAATGCCCGTTTCTGATAGCTCCTGGTTTTTACCGCATCCGAGATGATATGGATATCAATATCCGGTACAATTTCAATCAACTTTTCCGTCAAAGTCAACTTACTGAAAAAATGATTTCGTTTGGCATTACTTTGTCCGATCACAATTTTGGTAACATTGGACAGCCTGGCATACTCTGCGATCTGTACCGGTATGTTTTCCCCGTGAGTCATCACAATTTCTGCTCCAAGCATTTCTGCGTACCGGATATGTTCTTCCAGATTTTCTTTATCTAAGGCTTCTGATTTTGTACCAGTCTGCACATACAGAGCTGTAAAACGTGCCTGCAACGCCTTCGCCATTTTCGCCGCTGTATCTACTATTTTCTGATTAGAAGGTGCTGCTGACAGACAAACAAGGATATGTTCATCTGTTTTTTTATTATCTCCTTCAATGCTTAAATTCATCTTGCCTGCCACCTTTTTCTGCTGTTTTTGAAATTATATCATGTGGCTGTATTATGGTCAAAACTCTCTTTTCGTTTCCAACCTTTCTTTTCACACCAAATGAACTATATGCGGAAGCACTTCTGAAGGTTTTTGTATTCTCCTAACACCAGTAATTTATTATTCTCTGCAAAACATGTATCCGGAGAAATTGCAATATTGAATTCTCTATCATTTTTTACTGCCAGAATGTTAATGTTGTAGCGTTTTCTGATATCCAGTTCTCCTACTGTTTTTCCAGCCCATTCCTCTGGTACTTCCACCTCAAAGATCGCATGGGAAGCATCCACTTCCATATAGTCCAGAATATGATCGTCTGTGTAACGGATAGAGGCCCATTTTGCGACCTGCTTTTCCGGATAAACCACCTTATCTGCACCGTTGCGCAAAAGAAACTTTTCCTGAACATCACGCTCAGCTCTGGATATCACTAGTTTTGCTCCCAGTTCTTTCAGAAGGGAAGTTGTTTCAAGAGAATTTTGAAAACTTCCTCCAATGGTCACAAAACAGATATCATAATTTCCAATCCCAAGGGATTGTAAAAATTCAGCATTGGTACTGTCACCGATCTGGGCATTGGTCACAAATGGCAGTACTTTATCCACCCTTTTTTCATTCCAGTCAACTGCCATAATTTCATGTCCCAACTGATTAAGCTGCATTGCAACATGTCTTCCAAATCTTCCAAGCCCAATCAGTAATACATTTTTCATAATATTGTTTTTCTCCTTCTTATCCAACTGTAATTTTTTCCAGCGGAAGCCTTGCATTTTCCTTGTTTCTTCTGGAAAATACCGCATAAATCAGGGTCAGTCCGCCTACACGGCCCAGATACATCAGCATAATCAACACGACCTGTGAAAAAATATGAAGTCCTGGTGTGACGCCCAGTGTCAGACCTACTGTACCAACAGCCGAAGCCGCTTCATACAGACAATCCAAAAGAGGAAGACCTTCGTATACACTGATAGCAATCCCTCCGCAAAAGAACAAGGTAAAATAAAGCATTGCTATTGTCGCTGCATTTTTTATCACATGATATTCCAGTCTTCGTCCAAAAGCCCCTGCATTTTCCTGGCTTCGAAACGTTGCAATAGCATTTAAAATAAGCACCGTAAACGTTGTTGTTTTCATTCCACCTGCTGTAGAGCCCGGCGATCCACCGATCAGCATTAACAATATCATAACCGCTTTTGATGCCTCACTCATCTCTGAAATGTTTATGGTATTGAATCCGGCAGTTCTTGTAGTTACGGATTGAAACACAGCTGCCAACAGCCGCTTCCCCATGGGTAAATTTTTCAGATCACAGATAGAGAAAAAAACTGCTGGAAGCAAGATCAGACATATGGTAGTCATGAGAATGATCTTACTTTGCATCCGATAACGTTTAAAATTCAGTTTGTTCGTATAAATATCATCCCAGGTAAGGAAACCAATTCCCCCTATAATAATCAGTAGCATAATTACCATATTTATAAGGGCATTTCCAGAATACCCTGTCAGAGACGGAAAAGCATGAACTGCTGTTCCCAGTATATCAAATCCGGCATTGCAAAAAGCAGAAACAGAGTGAAAAACTGACAGCCAGATTCCCTTTAACCCATAATCCGATAAAAAAACTGGCAGCAATAACAATGTCCCCGCAGCTTCAATCAAAAATGTCCCCTTTAAAATAAACCTTGTCAGTCTGACAATTCCTCCAACTTTAGGTGCTGACATCGCATCCTGCATAGTGCTTCTTTGCATAAGGGATATTTTTTTCCCGGAAAGAAGAGAAACAGATGCCGCCACAGTTACCACGCCAAGTCCTCCAATTTGTATAAGGACAAGAATAATCATCTGCCCTGCCAGAGACCAGTAGCTTCCGGTGTCTTTCACCACAAGCCCTGTCACACATACCGCAGAAGTGGCTGTAAAAAGAGCCTCATGAAATGGAGTCAACACTTGCTCCGATGAGGAAACTGGAAGCATCAACAAAACGGTTCCCAAAAGGATCACGCCTGCAAATCCCAGAATAATTAACTGAAAAGATGTCAGATGCTTTTTCTTACTTAATTTTTCCGGCATAAATAATCAGAACTCCTTACTATTGATTCTAATAGCACTACCTTCGTGATGCCTTTTTATTATATCTAATTGCCTTCAAAGATGGTATAAGAGTCTCTGATTCTGTATTAAGATTATATAAAGATTTTGTCAGGAAGATATTAAACATATATGATTTCACTTAGTACAATCCAAGTAAATCTTATGAATAGGACACCCTTGGTCTTACCGTACATATACAATATATATACTGCTACTTTCAGTTAGAATTGCTGTAAAGAGTTTCTACTTTAGTACCCCCATATTTGTATCATGAATGTTCTTTCACATACTGCAGAAATTCCGGTGTCTTTGACCA
>OIZL01000833.1_pt1 | contig 20003 bp, 18 predicted proteins | sample 1588541 | NCBI WGS metagenome assembly OIZL01 (sample SAMN03283285) | human gut metagenome | biome: human-associated habitat; material: feces | host: Homo sapiens | place: Peru | collected 2012 | reverse complement strand
GCTTCGTGAGCAGTTGTCCGCACCAGACATGATGGACGTCACGGTGGAGGAAGATCATTTTACAATCCTTGCACATGCTGCCGTCCGTCTGCCGGAAACGGATACCATTCCCATGATTGCTGTAAAGGCGGGCTACTTTTCGTGGGTTTTCCGCTTCGGTCACGGGCCCGCCGAACACGCGGAATAGCTGCCAGACCGTTATTAAGAACAGCAGCGCCCATGCCGTGTACTGAAATATGAAGAATGCCTCGGTTACGAAAGGGAAATACTGCTCCATGGCGGTCATGTCCGTGCCCAAGGCGTTCAAAAAGATGCCGGAGATGGCGTCCATGATGCTTGTGACGATGGACGCCACCCAGTTTACGATGCTTTCAAAGATCCAGCTAAGATCCAACGACGCTCACCTCCTTGCCGCCGGACATCGTGGCGTTGTCCATTATCCGTTGTACATGCCGCCCTGGATCAGGGGCTGCAAGTATGCTACCGCGAAGCCGAGCGTATTGAGTACTAGCCATGTGACGATGATTCGTTTCAGCCAGCTCGTGGCTTCATCCACGGCACGCTGATTGCGTGAGATCATCCTGATGAGCAGCGCAACCGCGGCTGCCGTAACAGCCACGATAGTGGATATTCCGACCAGCTCGCCGTATACATCCTTCATAATCGTGGAGAATCGCGACCAGATGTCATCCGCAAGCACGGGCTGCAACGAAAGGATGAGTGCGCTGACAATGCCGACAATGGACCAGTAGCCCCGCACGGCACGCTCCTTGAGGGTCAGCTTTTCTGTCATGTACATTCCTCCTTGATGAAGTTTAGGTATGAAAAAAACCGCCTTCTGCGTTTTGCAAAAGGCGGTGAAATTGCCATACCCACTATTCGACGCTACAATCTTACCACGATTCGATTTCCTTGTCATCGGCGGGTGCCTGCCCAAAATATGACATATGAGTGACATTGACGGATGCTATGTGCAACAATCTTACACATCAGAAAATAACAGATGCAAGTTGCTGTGTCGATGCAGGGAATTGGTTCCGGCAAAGATAAAACGCCATGTTTCTCCGTAGTCTCCCGGAACCGCAAAATCGAAATCTGATAAGAATTCGATGAAACCTTCCGGATTTTGCGAATATGTGTCGGCAAATTCATCTGCATAATTCGCCTTTTCTTCATCGCTCAGGTTACGAGCGTCATTGTGCAGCACATGCTCCATATTTCTTGAAAAGTAGTAAACCGCATAGGGGCTCTTCCCGATCATCTTTTCTGGGTAGAGCCGGTATAGAACGCGTTGCTTTTGCTCGTTTCGAGCAATCGTCCGCGGCACAGACTTGGTCACAATCTGATTCTCCTCGTATTGTATGTGCTCTACATCTCCGGCTACCACGTTGGCGTTTGGGATAAAGGCTCCATCTGTATCTATCAGGTGGATAACCCTGATGATGTCGCTGCGCTTAAACCCATACCGATCCAACTCCATCTTGATATGGCTATTGACGGTTTTCACCGCATTGCTGTTATCGACGGTAAAGTCAGATGTTAGGTCTCCATGCACCACATGAAAGCGAACATGCGAATTTTGAAAGATCTTTTTGAGGACCGGGCTTAATGCATACTCATCAGTAGGGCCTTCTGCAATGAAGAGAATGACCTTCTTCGTGTCAGCTGCCATCATGCACCGCCTTTCCTGCGCGACGGAAGGCGCGGCCAATTTCTACGGTATCCGTTTCCGCATAAACATCTTCCTTTTGTCCGCCGAGAGTAATACTGCGCAGGTAAAGGTCGCGCAGATTGTTGTTGGTTTTCACGTTTTGCAAGCGCATATAGCGATTCTCCGGGTTGGTAGTAGAGAATAGAATACTGGTTTTATTCAACATCTCAAGAGCACGAAGGTTATGAGAGGTAAAGATCAACTGCCCCTTAGCGCCTTTTTCAAAAACAGACAGAAGCTCACCCAATAGATACTCGTAAATGCCGGCGTCAAGTTCGTCAATCACTAAGCACATGGAGGGATCGTTATACACACACATCAACACATTCAGAATTGAGATGATCTTAATAATGCCCTCTGACTCATATTTCAGAGGAATCTGGATCTCGCCGCGCTTGGAAAGCAGCTCAATTTTATGTCCGGCCTCACCGTTTGCTAAAAGCTGCTCGCCAAAGTCATGGATGTCAATGGCGAGTCCGGGAATTATTGTGCCAAGCACCGTATTCATCTCCACAATGATTTGCTGTACCATTTTATAGTGCGTCTTGGTAATGACGGAAGGTGCGTCCAATCGCACAGGCAAGTCGCCTTTGGCAATGGTCTTTCCCATATCCAAACGGAACGCAAATGGAAGTATCAGGTTAAGTGTGATACTTCCGGAATGCGCATTGGGAATAACAAAAAGGTTCATGTGGGCATAGCGATGCAAGATGTCAATGATATCTTTATAATCCGCAGATACCTCGACAGGGGCAGTAAGAAATATCTGCCGGCCTTCCTTGCTAAAGATGACGGAGCAGTGTTCTTTCTGCGCAATTTTTCTTGCCACTCCTAAATTAACCTTGTTTTCCTCGTTGGCCTTTATCAACGCTCTATACCGATAATCCGGAGTAAATCGGCCACTTTCGTCTTCGGAAGTAAAGCAAAGCAGGGTTTTTTTAGGTTCAAATTTTTCACCGTTCCAGAGACGCGACACAAGAGATTCCCTTGAAATGCAAAAGTTATTATCCTCTAAGCGGCTGAGCGACGCTGTATAGATAATTTGTGATTGCACTCCGCCATACTCTATGGCAAAGGTAACTTCAATAGAGCAATGCCCTTGATCCCTGCCAATATATTCCACTGCATCGGCAGGCAATGGCTTGCCCGTCAAAAGCCGCTGGATAAAGTCCATGGCCTCAATAACCGCAGTTTTACCGGAACCATTCTGTCCATAAATTCCGAGCACATCGGCATGTCTCATAAAGTATGCTTCATTGAGCTCAGAGGGCATCTGTACTACACCACAGGTGGTGTTTTTGAATCCGGTTAGTCTAATTTCACATATGCGGACAAGAGAGTCAAGCATATTGTCACATCCCTTCCAATAGTATTATATGCTTACCCTGCCCAAAAGTCAATCTATTTATGCATTTCGATACATTTTGTATCGAATATAGATTACTGTTATTTGTTATCAGGTTGTGACACTGGGCACATCCGCTATAACAATCTTGCAACAATCCTCTCCATGGTAATGATCTTCCCAGATCTCTCCGAGTTCATCAGGAGAATAATCGATGCTACTTCTTCGTATACGCCTGATTCCTACTTGTGGGCTTATCCGGCATACTCATTACAATTAAACCCATTTCAAGCGCCGGATTGATATAGTGCCTCCTGAGAGTCTCCTTCGATTTCAGGTTCAGCAGCTCCATAATGCGTTTAGCCGTATAAGGCACATCGTATTCCATCGCATTGAGCAGTCGCCTGACATATTCGCTGACCTGTGCGTCTGCTGAGCTTGCTTGCTGCAAATACAGATCCAGTGTTTCACTGATCTTCTCCAGCATGAATACAATAAAGCTATTTGCGCTGCCTTCGTTGTGGCATTTTGAAATCGCCTCGTAGTATTCCGACTGAAACGCATGTATCCGACTTTCTATCGGCATATATTGAAAAACGCGGTTCCACTCGCAGAGTAGGCTTGTCTGCCAAAGCCGCGCCATGCGTCCGTTCCCATCCGCAAACGGGTGGATAAACACAAACTCATAATGAAATACCGAGGAAAGAATGAGCGGATGCACATCCTTTCTTGCCTGCTTCATCCATGAAAACAAATCATCCATCAGGGCAGAAACGCGCATCGCGGGCGGAGCCATAAAAATACACCGGCCGCCGTCAAAAACACCTTCCTCTCCGCGACGGAACTGTCCGCTTTCATCGACGGTGAGGTAGGTCATGACGCCGTGAAGGCGTTTCAGCTCATCAATGGAAAAGGGGTCGAATTTGCCAAGTTCGTCATAGGCCCTGTATGCATTCTTGACCTCTTGGATTTCTTTTACCGGGCCGACGACGGTTTTGCCGTCGATAACGCCGCGAACAGCATCGATAGACAGCGAGTTTGCTTCTATGGCCAGCGATGAATGGATGGAACGGATCCGGTTGTTGCGCCGCAGGCATGGTTTCGCATCAAGGCTTTGATAGCGATCAAGCCTGCCAATCTTTTCCGCGATTTCCGAAACAAGCTTGACCATGTGATTGGTTATAGCAAACGGGGGCTGATAACTTGCCATGCTCTCCACCTCTTTCTATGCTTTATTATACCCAAAAGTCATAACGCTCTGCAACATCTTGTGTATTATCTTGCGTATTTCCTTGCTTACGAGCAGAAATGAGCTAACATGAAGAATTGGAGGAGAGTATGGCAATCCGGTATACGTCTTAGTAATTCGAATAGTTGTTCACTACAGAACCTCCAGCAGACTCATCACCTCGATCCAGCTATCCAGCTCGGCTGCGGGCGCAGACCAGAGCCTTATCGAAATGATGTTCAGCGCCTGCTGCCGAAGCCGGTAATACTGCCTGTCTGAGATGTGCAGCTTGGAGCATATCTCGACTACCATAAGCCGCTCTGGGGCGATATAGGTCAGATAGATGATGTTGTAGAGCATATCGCCGTTCTGCGGCTTGTCGCGCAGTATGGAGACTGCCTCGTTCAGTCTGTCCATCATGCTGCGGGAGAGCCGCATGCTCTGAATGCGATTCTCCAGCCGGTAATTATCCAAATCAATCTCCGAGTTCACCAGGTTGATGAGCGTGTCAAGGTCGTGCAGCGGCGCGTCAAGCTCCTCGGCAATTGTGTCGGGGAAGCATTGCAGCATCCATCGCATATCGCGGTAGCTCCGAAGCAGGAGCAGCGTGTTATGGTGCATATTGCGGCGCTTTTCTTTATCGGCCTTGCGAACCGCCTCGTTTTGGATCGCGTCGTCCTCGATAAGCCCACGCTTGGCCAGCATCTCGACTAAGGCGTGGGACTGCATGGAGAGTTGGCTTTCATGCTGGGCATAGATATCCCTTGCTGGGGCGTTCTGTACGTCTTGCTTTTTCATTTGGGTATCCCTCCTTGGATATGTCGTTATGGCCAGGCGCATCGCCGTGACCGGGGAGGGCTGAGATCCTGTATCCTGCGTTCCCTGTATATACTACCCGCGCAGTCATTTGTACTCTTTGGGAGAGAAGAATACGCGCGCGTATTATATGGGGTAAAAACTGCAACACGATCAACAGCCGGGTGACTTTGAGAGGGACACCCATCGTTGAGGTTGCCAAGCTCGATCCTATTGCTGAACCAGAGCGTATACAGATTGATTCGCTCATGGTCAGAGCTTGAGTAATGCGCTTTTTGCCCCATAAAACGTATTTCGTTCAAAACACGCATTATGACGGCGTCGGTTGGGGGTTCCACCAGGCCAACGTCCGCCGGATAAAGATGGTTGAATATGAGGCAGCCATAGGAGCCGGGGAGCTTATAAAGCGAAAAGGTATCCGCATACTTTTTAAGGAAGCGCCAGACTTTGGTTTTCTCCCAACCCCAGCGTGCGCCAAGGCTTTCAAGCGTGAGTATCGGTTTACCGCGCATAATTTGAATGGTTGGCGCCAATCTTGAGAATGCGTTATAATGGTCTCCCCATACAGTGTGGCGCCAGAGGTCAAGCCATGCGTCAGATTCGCCAAAGCGGTATCCCTGTCGGACAAGCCTTTCTGTGACGTCTCGCGGAATGCAAAGGAAGCCGTAGCCTTCGGTGGTGTAGATGGCGCCGGTGGGACAGGTATCGCCGCTACATTCCATGATCCAGTCGTTGATGGTATAGGTGAGCTTCTTCGTTTGTGTGTTGAGCGAGCAGGTGATGAAGCCCATCTCCGCAAGCCGCTCCATGACGTTGAGCACCTGCTTGCGATCCTTGACGCCGAGTATGCCTTTCAGTCCTACGATGCCGCCGACCCAAGAGCCAGCGTTGACATCGTTTGTGTAACCACAGTACCGGGCTTTGCCTGGACGGAACGCTGCACGGGAAGCAAGCCGGAGGAATGAACCCATTAACCCCTTGCCTGTAGGTATGTGGGCGCGCGGCAGCTTGACCCACTTGTAGGTAAAGAGGCATTTCATAGCACATATCTCCCATCCGATAGAAAAAAGGGGAATGCTCATCACATCTCCCTTTTTACAGTCCGCAGTATATGGTATAATCCAAGTGTAAGGCGTGTCCCGACTTGTGGTTATTGTCTTGATGCCATCATTCCACGTTGCTTCTGCTAAGATTTTGCTAATCGCCTAGTTTGAAACAACAGTTTATGCAGTGGTATGCAATGATACGGCATTACAAACAATTCCCCCATTTTTCTGGTTTTTTTGATGATGGGCAACATCACAAGGTATCACAGATAATGCGGTAAAAAACGTCTTGGCGACCTCCTAAGCGAAAGGCCGCGCGTTCGAATCCAGCATGGCGACCTCCTCAACGGTGTAAGTTCGCTTTTCACACATGCTCCTTGACGGCTGCTCCATCTTATTCCTCCTTTTCGGGTTTTCGCTGCGGTTGCGGCGGGCCCATCTATTTCATCCTCATCATCCTTGCAAACTTGCTCACCACAATCACCGCGACGATTATCGCGATAGCCGCAAAGGCCGCAAGGGCGCTTATCCACCACTTGCTCATGGCGCGCGTTTGCCTTTTTTCGGTTGCCTGTCACTTTTTGCTCCGCCAGATCAGATCAATGCATTTGAATCCAAGCAGTTATTGTGCTATCCTGCCGATATATGCCTTGGGTTCAATATAACTACCATCTATTGCGTTCAAACAAACACGGCAGTGGTAAACAGTGGGCTCATTCTCTCCTTTAAGGCGTTCGTGAAACTCATACATCACTTCCCACGTTGGAACGAGGTGACCTATGTCTCGACGATCCTTAACATTTATCAACGCACTCGCCAACCGGATTTCGTTGACCATAACCGAATACTCTTCCACGTGATTCTCTTGATAAGCATGATTATAGACAAGCTGCTGCTTAATCCGATCCAAAATATCATCAAAAGGCATAGGCTGGGTGTTTTCAGCAATAATAGCTACTTGCTTGCCAGCTCCACGAACATCATACTGTGCGATCTTACCATTCTCATCTACAATAATATACATATACTCGCTTTCCCAAGGCGCAGCATTGCTTGGCGGCGGGCTGCCTTTCCATATTCGCCATTCATCCATGTAGGTAGCCTGTAATCCTCCGCAATCACGAATAAAGAAAATAATCCATCCGATCCCTTGCAGGCCTTTGTCGTTATATGCAATCGCCTTTTCCATAAAAGAAAACTTCATGTTTGAGTCCGCGCCTAAATTTTTCATAACATCTTGGGCAATTTCCATCGCAGATTCGCTTTCCAATTTGGGGTTGGTGGATGTAAAATCATTTTTCTGTTCTAAAGTCTCCGCATTGCTTTCTCGCACCCAGTATGAATCACTATCACGTCTATATTGATAGGTATTGCCATTCATCTGTGCAACTAAAACAGCGTATGTCGCCGTATTTTCATTGTAGTGATATGCTTCAAAAAAAGTCTTTCCCGGCAAATCATTGAAAGAGAAGGGAATAGCTGCGCTGTCATCGGGAGCTGTTGCTAACCGTTGTTGTAATTCTATAAGTTCATTGGCTATATCAGTATCGCTCTCTTCCGCTAGAGACGTCAAATAAGACATTCTTTCAAGAATATCCCGTTTCGTTTCTTGGGGAGTTTCTACCCACTGCTCGTCCGGATAAAAGAATCGCATCACATTCCGGTAATATGTTTCATCAAACGCCGCTTTTTCAATTTCCGCAACCGGATATACATCTGTTTGAGGTATAACTACAGGCGCATTTATAGTCAAATCTAATCCGCTTATTTCATTATGGAATTCCACGTTATTCGGTGCATCGTATTTATCATGAGTTCCATCTTTCGGCTGTATAGCCTCTGCTACGTAGTCCTCCGTCTTAACAACAACAGGTTCTTTTTCAGGAGTAGGCTGGCAGGCAACAAAACCAACCGCCATAACCGTGCAGAGCAGAATTGCCATGTATCTTTTCATAATTGCCACCTTAGTAGCCCCTTGCCAAATCGATGATACTGCCGTCGATGGCGTTGATGGTGAAATAGCTCTGTTCTGCGCCATTTTCCGTTGCCGTTGTCCCGTCGGCCATGTCGCTTTGGGAAATGCCGATAAAATCCCATGCGGGAACGTACAGGTATTCGTCTGCACCCGTGCTGATTTTCGCCATGCATAGGCGTATCTGAGTTATTTCGACGCTGATCGACTTTATGGATTCATCTATCCATGAAAGGGAGGATCTGCAATGCTGTGCAAGAAATTCCATAATCATGTCAAAGGACAGCAAGGCCACGCTTTCGTTCACCGTTTTTACCGTGGTGGGCGATTCCCATGTGAAATACACTATTCCGGCATCATCAATAGTAACGGCGGCGTACTCGTCCGCCCAAGGCTCGGCATAAGTGGCGGAAGCCTCGCCACGCGCCAGCATGGGCTTATGGTACATGGCAGGCAGGCCGTTAAATCCCCTTGTAAATATAAACAAGTAGCAGTCATGGCTATTCCGGCCTTCCACGGGGTTTACTGCCGTTACGGACAGCTCTGCAAAAGCCTCCATATAGTCCAGCCCGATATTTTTTATAACCTCCTGCGCCATGCTCTTAGCCTTAGAAAAAGTGGTACTCAGCTCCTCTATGTCCGCCCTGTTTACCCTATATTGCTTTGCAAGATATGCCGTACCCGTATTTTCTAAACGTATATAGCTCAACTTGCCGCTGTCCGAGCGGTAAGCGGAAAACGTTGCAAGGGTTTCATTCCCAAGATCGACAGAGGCCGTTATCCGGTTATAGTCGTTGCCGGGAGGCAGAAGCGTAGGAACCGGCGGCGAATCGGATTTTTGCTCGGCGACGGATCGTTTATCGCCGAATTTTCCGTCATTAACCGTTCTATCAATAGTCATTGGGGCGATTTTCAGCTTTTCCTCATAGAAAGCTATCATATCATCTATATATGGGCTGCTTTCATTTCTGCCTTGCAGCTCCGCCTGCGCCTGTTTATATGAGCTCAGGCGAATAAGCACTTCTTCCTGTGTAAGGTCGGTAACGGACAGCGGATCGTACATGGTTTTATCGCCAATAAGCGCCGCCCTTGCCTTATCTACCATAGCCTGGGAAAGAAACTCCGGCCTTGCGGAAAAAACGGCATACCGTTCCAATACAGGGGCTATTACAGAAGCATCGATTTTGATTTTTACATTTTTATTTCCTACGTCTATTATGCCCTCATACCTTGCGGGGAGATCATCGGTAAGCGGATTGCCGCCTTGAGAAGCGGGTTCAAAGTATTGGCGTTCATCGCCAACAATAACCGCCGGCTTATCCGGCGTGCGTTGGCAGGCGGTGGTGAAGCAGCACGCCATAAGCAGCGCCGACAGCAGCGCGGCAAGTATTTTTACCGGGGCTTTGCTCCTGTGCGCGCCGAACACTCCCCGCACTCTGCGCTCAGCGTCTTTTTCCGCGGAGGAAAGCGCCATGCCCAGCACCGAATTTGCGCGGCAGGGCTGAGAGAATAGCGCCAGCAGCGTCATGGCGTATTCGCGGCGTTCAGCGCCATTGAGCCGCGCCGTAACCGCGCTGTCGCAGGCGGTCTCCATGTCCTTCATAAGCTCCCGCTTCATAAGCCATACAATGGGGTTGAACCAGTATACGCATGTCAAAAGGCGCAAAAGCAGCATAAGCAGATGGTCGCGCCGCCTGTAATGGGTCAGCTCATGACGGAGTGCGCACGCCAACTGCGCATCCGTAAGCGTGTCGGTGATATTTGCGGGAAGCAGTATCATAGGCTTTGGGCCGACCGTAAGCGCAGGCGAGTATATTCCCGCCATGCTTTGCAGCGGCAATGTGTGCGCAATGCCAAGCTCGGCACAGCATGCATCATATATATCGCGCGTCCGTGCATCCGTCGGCAGGGTGTTGTGCGCCATTGCAAGGCGCAGCCGCCTTTCGCCGAACAGTAAAGCGGCGGCGCGGAACGCCATGCCCGCGACCCAAAGTGCAATAAGGGCGTCAGCCGATGCGATTGTAAACACAGGCTTTGGCGAATCGGCGGCGGGCAGCGGCTCCTGCACGGGCGCAGGCGCTTCGCTGCGCAATGCTTCACTTGGGGCGGCTTCGCGCGTGGCGGCGGGAGTTGGCGCATCAAATGTGCTTGCTTCGGGTATTTGTTGCTGCACGAGCGGTTTCTCCTGCTCCACGGTAAAAAGGTGGAAGCCGCTTTCTATTGTCACGGGTATGCAAAGCCGCGCAATGACCAAAAACCACAGCGTAAAATGCAGCGCGGGTGAGAGTTTGTTCTTGAACGCCAGCTTAAAGCCCGTTACGGCCGCGAATAATACGGCGGAATATATGCTGATCTCAAACAGCGTGTTCAAAAGCTTCATACCTTGGCATCCCCTTTCCCTGAAAGCGAATCGATAAGCGCCTTCATTCGTTCCTGCCCTTCCTTGGAAAGTCCGGTTTTTTTAATCATGCACAGCATAAGCTCCTCCGTGTCGCTGCCGCCCAGCTTTTCCAGTATGCTCTCGCCCTCGGAAGCAATGCAGGTTTCCTTATCCACGGCGGCGTAGTAAAACTTCATGCGCCCCCGCGTTGTGAAGCCCACAAAGCCCTTGTCCGAAAGGATCTTCATGTAGGAAGCGTAGGTGGTGTAGCTCCAATCCACCCTATCGCCGATGGTTTCAATTATTTCCCCCAAAACCTGCGGTTCCCTGCCCCAAAGGGCGCTCATAACTATCCATTCGGGTGTTGTAAGGGTGTTCTTTTTGCCGATATTGCCGTTAGCCATGGGTCAATCTCCTTAAAAGCGCAGTATTACTATAAATATAGTAATATAACTATGTTATGCTGTCAACAATTTGTTTTTTAATAAATTGCAAACACCCGCCTTTGGTTCAGTAGCCCCTTGCCAAATCGATTATACTGCCGTCGATGGCGTTTATTGTTATAAAACTTCTGTCAAAGTATGCAGAACTACCGGCAGAACCATCACGATATGTGGTTTCCGTTCCGAAAAAGTCCCATGCGGGTATCAGCATAAACCTGCCGACATTATCCTTTTCCGGCACAACTGTCAATCCAAGTTTTATATTTGAAACATTTATACTGGCTGCATCAACGCTTCCTTCCGAGTTAGTGCCATCGTCAATCCATGCATATTTGAACTTGATACCTTGTGTGAAATGAGTCAACATTTCTTCAAATGATAGCAGCGGCACATTTTCATTCTTGACCGTATAGGAGAAAGGATTTTCCCATTTGATTGTCGTAATGCCTGTATCGTCAACAGTAAACGTCAGCTTTTCTTTATTAAACTGCTGAGTGTAATCGGGAATACTATTTATTGTTCCTCCGATAGTCGTACTGAGGTTATAGGTAAATGGGATTTCGAAAATGTTCCGTTCGCAAATGACCACATAGCCCTCGCTGCCTTTTATATCACCTGATTGGTATACACTCCCGACACGACAAAAAATAGGATAAACTGCATCCATTCCTGCACTATCAAGCCACTGGGAAACCATTTCAATCGCACCGTCCGGCGTAAGCGAGACTCCTTCTGCCTGTTCATCCATAGCACCATCAGCCCAGTATTCGTTTCCATTTTTGAAAAGCATCAGCGCACTTTTTGTGGAATCGTAATTGCGGATCGTAAGCGTAGCGTCTTGCTTTTTTCCGAGATTGCCGTAAACCATCAAGTAACTGCCTTCTTCATCGGTGCACATTGTACCGTCATAGAGCGCATCGGATGAAGAATCCGGCGAGGAGGCTAATTCTGCTTCAAGATCAGCAATTATTTCTGCCAACTCGTCGACATCTCCGCCCTGGTTTCCGGTAGCAATCTCGCTTATGACCCATTTTAAGTTAATAATCTCAGCCTCAATCTCAGTACTTGTTCTGATTCCGTTTTTAATATAAACGGGCGTGTCACCAAATAATGTTTTTATTAGTGAGTTTGCCTGTTCCGCTGAAAAAGGAGCAAAATCCACAGAATACGCTGGATAAGAGTCAGCCTCCGGGATTTCCACGGCTGCATCAATGTCAACGGTTAGTTTGTCGGTTGCCTCAAATAGTCTTTTTGCATTTTCCGGGAAGTCGTACCGGGTAATTACTACAGGTGCATTTTCGAGAATTCGTTCTAGCTTGTCGTCTTTTGAAACAACAATCTCCGCCCCCGGCGTTGGCTGGCAGCCCATTGCTGAAAGCATCAATATTGCAAGCAGAATCGCAGAGATTTTTTTCATAAAAATAACACCTCCATTTTTCTTTATCTTAACAAGGAAGTGTTTGCTACTCGTTTGATAGTTGTGCCGGAGTTGTCAATTCTTCAACATTATTGAAATATTATAGTCGCTTGAATCTTTGGTCTCGCAAGTGATTATAAAATGATCGCTGCTTATCTGGTTGTTTTGTATTACGCTTGCAGCAATATATCCGTCGTCCTCCAAATCGTAATATGAAATCAAACTCTTGAGCATATACTCCACGTTAAAATCAATCGGCATATCCGTGAGCTTGATCTCGTAGATAGTCCCCGTCATTGCGTCGCATATCATGGTCATTTTTGCATGGTCCATGTTGCTTTCAAGGTTTAGTGTCCATCTGCCGATATTTGATGGTACAGGGATACCCCCTACTATTTTTTTTAATTCGCCAGATGACAGGGGGACAATATTTGCCTGAAGCTGTGCGTTTATCAAGCGGTAATCACTCCAGGACGCTTGGGGCAGCATATCCGTCTTAATAAGCTGGCCAATAGCGGTTTTTGTCTTTTCAACAATTCTCTCCATGCTTAATTCATCTTCAAAAGGCTCTCTGAAGGTCTTATATCCGTCCATATACCATACAGAAATATGGGCGTAGAGCTCATCAACAGTCATTTGTGAAGATAAAGAATCCAAATCTGTAACGGGTGTAGGCGTTGCATCGGATGTATCTGTTTCTCCCTGCGGTTTGTACGTTACACTTACTCCAACTGGGCTACGCTCATTGACAGTAACATTAGTGATGCCGCCAACAATAGATTGCACCTGCCAATCTAATAAAGCGCTGGGAATGGTTATCCCCGCAAATACAATAAGTCCTGTCAGCAATAGCCCCACTATATTTTTAATCACACCACGCTTTTTCATAGCGCATTGTCCTCCATATCAAGTGAGATCCGTACCGTCGTGCCTAAATTAACCTCGCTAACGTATTCCAACTTTGTTTTATGAAGCTCTGCGATCCGTGATGCTATGGCAAGCCCAAGGCCTGCGCCATGCTGTGAGCGGGAACGGGATTTGTCAATCATATAAAAGGCTTCGGCGATGCGGTCAAGCTGATCTTTCGGGATGCCGTGCCCGTCGTCAGCCACAGTAACAACATAGGAAGTTCCGTCAATTTTTCCGCAAAGGGATATGTGCTCGCTGTCGGCCTTTATGGCATTATCTATTAAATTCAAAAGCAGCGTCTTAAACAAATCAAACTCTATACGAACGTAGGCGGGATGTGCCGATACGTTCAATTCTATATTCTTTCTCCGTATTATCGGTAAAAGAGTATCCGCAATATCGTGGAGCACCTCGTCCATGCGCATTTGCATAAATGCGAAATCATGCTTATTTAATATGATAAGCTCCATAAGCTTCAGCGATAAGGCCTCCAAACGCATCCCCTCGTTTACTATGTACCCGGCGGCGTCCTTTATTTCTCGCCGGGTCAGGCTCTCATTCTGATAGATCATATCAGCATATCCAATAACAGAGGTAAGCGGGGTTTTTAATTCGTGCGCAAAATTTGCAACGAAATCCTCTTTCTGCTGCGCGTTTAATTCCAGTTGTTCAATGGTTTCCTGTATTGTTCTTGCCATCCTATTAAAACTGCGGGAGAGTTCGCCAATTTCGTCGGAGCTTTTTACAATAGCGCGTTCATCATACTTTCCATTTGTAAAGCGGCGGGTATTTTGTGCTAATTTCTTTATAGGGGAAGTGAGCAGCGCCGAAAGCCCAATCAGTATAGCGGCGCTTATGAGCAAGACGATAAGGAAAATCACAATAAAGCTGCGCTCCATAGCTTGCTTTTCTTCAATAATGGGCGTTATGTTTCTTGCTGTTACAAGGCGCAAGGTCATATCACTCTGTGAAAACTTTCCTGCAGCAATAAGCCAATATTCATCGGCGCGGCTTTCGATCGTATGTATGATTGTTTGTTCGCTGATACTATCGATAATGGAAAAATCATATTCGGGCGGGAAATCCGAAAAAATAACGCTTTTATCTAAAGCTAAAATTGCTGTTTGATTGCCGCTTGGGGCGAGGTTGGCGGTTTGCTGTGCAATCGTCTTTATATTCTCCGTTGAAATTGACCCCGATTCCTCCGCGGATAAAATGCCCGATTGCAATGTGAATTTTAGGAGCTGATATTCCTCTAAGCCACGCTGAGTTTCCCTTGCGACAGAGTTGTTTAAGCTATCTGAAATCAATCGATATCCTGTGACGGACAATGCGACCGTTACCACGGCTATGGTGCAAAGGAATATCTTCGTAAACAGCCTCAATCGCTACACCTCCAGCCGATAGCCGATGCGGAATACGGTTTTGATATGTTCATCCCAATCAAGCTTTTTTCTAAGCCGTTGGATATGCGAATCGAGCGTTCGCGTTTCGCCTGTAAACGGCTCATTCCAAACGCTTTCATATAGCCGATCTCGGTATAGGGCAACATTTTTGTTCCTTATTAGCTCTATCAGTAAATCGAACTCCTTGACGGTCAGATCAATGATTTTCCCGCCTTTCTTTACCGTGCGGGAGTTCACATTGATCTCAACATCAAACAAGCTGTATTCTATAGCGTTTTTCTTGGCCCGGCGCAAAAGCGCTTCGACCCGCGCAAGTAATTCACCAATCTGAAAGGGCTTGACAATATAATCATCCGCCCCTAACCGTAGCCCCTTTATTCTATCGCCAAGCGTTCCTTTTGCCGTGATGAAAATTACAGGCGTTCCCAATGGACGGATATACTCCAATAGTTCATATCCATCTATCTCTGGCAACATTATGTCGAGCAAAACGAGGTCATAGCTGTTGCCTTCAATCAAATCTGCCGCCTGCTTACCATCAAATGCACAGGTGCAATTATATCCCTGGGCCTTTAGGTTTACATACATCAGATTGGAAATGGCACGTTCATCCTCAACAATTAATACCCTCAGCATATACTCTTCCTCCGATTAATTAATAGTATAGCACAAACATGTGTCGTAGTTGTGTCTAAAGTACTATGCTATAACCGAATCATTCCTACATAGTTAGATTCGTATTGATTGGGAGAGCGTTGGCGGATGTAATGCTCCTATGCCGGATGATTCGGCGGATATGCTCTGCGTCCGAGGTCATCTCGGACAATCAGAGTGAACAACGCAAGAACAATATAGTTAAGAAGCGGCCTGATCGCAGGTCACTTTTTTGTGGAGTCTCCGTATAGTTCAAACAAGCAGCGGATAACATATTAACTAATACTTGATTATGTCGCTGACATGGGTTAAAATATTAGCTGTAAGGAGATGACGCCATGAAAACGCCGAAGGAACTGAGCCTACTGATTGCAGCGAATGTGCGAAAACGCAGGAAGGGGCAGAAGCTATCCATGCAGGACCTTTCAGACAAATCCGGAGTCAGCTACGGGTCTATCAAGCGGTTTGAAAGCATCGGTGAGATCTCTCTGACCTCGCTGCTGAAAATCGCTGTTGTGCTGGATTGTGCGGACGGCTTCGAGCAGCTGTTCGCGGAAACGGAAATACGCTCGATACAGGAGATCATAGATGGAAAGGTATAAGGTATTGGAAGCGTTCATTGGCGAGCGAAAGGTCGGAACATTGGCGCTGTACAAGGGGCGTCTTGTGGCATTTGAATACAATGAAGGCTGGCTGCGTGAAGGCTTTTCCATTAGCCCTTTCAGCCTGCCCTTGCAAAAGAAGGTGTTCATTCCGAAACCCGACCCTTTCGACGGGCTGTTCGGCGCCTTTGCCGACAGCCTTCCCGATGGCTGGGGCCGGCTTCTCGTAGACAGGATGCTCAACCGTGAGCATGTTGACCCGCATGAGGTGGATATGCTGAACCGGCTGGCCATCGTGGGCGATTCCGGTATGGGTGCGCTGACATACCGGCCTGTGCATCAGTGGAAAACGGAGCAAGCGCAAATAGAGTATGACCGCATGGCGGAGGAATGCCGAAAGGTATTGGAGTCCGAATACTCAAACGACTTGGATATGCTGTTCCGGCTCGGCGGTTCATCCGGCGGCGCGCGGCCCAAAATACTGACCAAGATAGACGGCGAGGATTGGATCGTCAAATTCCCCGCGTCTATTGACAGGCGTGATGCGGGGCTCATAGAATACCGCTATTGTGAGTGCGCAAGAAAATGCGGTCTGGAAGTGGCTGAAACCAGGTTGTTTCCATCCGCAAGATGTGAGGGATACTTTGGCACAAAGCGCTTCGACCGTATAAAGCGGCCGGATGGCACAATAAGGCGCGTCCACATGCTGTCCGTATCCGCGCTGCTGGAAACCTCGCATCGCATACCGAACCTCGATTATAGAACGCTCATGACGCTGACGCTGGAGCTGACAAAGGATTACTCCGAAGTGGAAAAGATGTATCGGCTCATGTGCTTCAACGTGTATGCGCATAATCGGGACGACCACTCCAAAAACTTCACCTTCTTATATGACGAGGACCGGCAGGCGTGGAAGCTTTCTCCGGCATACGACCTAACTTACAGCAATTCGCTGGGCGGCGAGCACGCCACCAGCGTAAACGGCAATGGCCGCAATCCGTCCAGAAAGGATATTCTCGCCATAGCGGAGCACATTGGCATTGCAAAGACGAAAGCGAAGCAGATCGCCGATCAGGTCGAAGCTGCCGTTGCGAACGTACTCGGCAATGTCAGCCAATACAGGTGATCGAATAGGAGAAACGGATGAACGGACAGAACAGAGCCGATGTGAAGGTCGGCGCGCGGGTCAAGATTGTGCTGAAGGCAGACCAGCGCACGGGTAAGCTGACTGAGGGCGTTGTAGAGCGGCTGCTCACAAAGAGCAGCTTCCACCCGCATGGTATCAAGGTCATGCTGACGGACGGCCAGGTTGGCCGGGTGCGGGAGATTATTGAGTAGAAGCCGAGCAAGGCTTGCATTGACGGATGAAAACGGCGATGGTATAATGCTTGTGTAAAGTATCCAAGCCGTTCCGCTGGAAAGGCACAGTTTCCAAGTATCATCAGCGTCCATGGGCATATTGCCTCTGGGCGCTTTTTTTGTTCCAGCTCATCCTATCCTTGAGCATAAGCAGGACTCCAACAGGAGGCCTGCCTTTTGCATATCATGGCGGGTTCACCGCCGAAATACGAAAGGAGAACCACAATGCAACCCTGTTTGGACGATTTCAACACGACCTTCGACGACTACGCCGCAATGCAGACCTATCATGCCCGGCAGACCCGCGAAAGCAGGTGGGCGCGCAGGACGGTATCCGGCTTGCACATCGAGCCATTGGACGAGGCCTCGCCGTTGTACACTGACGACAAAGCCTTCGCCCCGGACGTATCGCAGGTGGCCGTCAGCGACACGGCAAGGAACCTTGGCCTTGCGCTGCTGACAGAGGACGGGTATCTGCCCATCCGAAACACCGCCTACAAATCCCTACTCGACAGGGCGAAGATCGGAGGCTCTGCGCTGCTGAAACTGCAAAAGACAAAGCTCGCCAGTATTCTCAACGAATGTCTGGCTTTGCACAAATCCGAGGCGCTGTTACTGGTGCGAAGCGAAAAGGTGGCGGCATTCCATTCCGGAGACGAATGGGATTATTCCATCCTGCCTATCGACGAGCTCATGGCAGCCATGTCAGAAAAGCTGAATGAGCGATTCCCCGGCAACATCTTTTCACAAGGGTATGCCGATCACTCACTGGCGACGGCATCATGGTCGTTTCCCGCTCAACGTGACGAGCTGCTTGAAACCTACGACAAAGCGCTCATCTCGCACGGGCAGAAGCACCTGGCGTCCAAGTTCACGCCGGGCGTTCGATTTACAACCTCAGATGTGGGCGTTGCGGCTGCGTCTGTATCCGCTTTGCTTACGGGCGGACAGTACCCTATACGCATCGGCAATGTGGTATCGGTGCATCACAGGCGGCAGACCAAGGTGCGGGATTTCGATTCCTCGCTGGATATGCTCTTCGCCCAGTTTGCCGACACCATCAAAAAGCTGGAGGGTTTACTTGACCTGACGTTATGCTATCCGGTCAACGCCATGACGCTGGCCTGCAAGAAACTGGCCATGCCCAAGGCGGCAGCCATGGAGGCCATTGAAATGTTCCGCATGGCGGTGGGTGAAACACCCGCATCCGCCCATGACGTATACATGGCCATGCAGGAGATCCTGTTTATCCTCAAAACCGGCCATGTACCTGAAAGCAAGCTCCTGTCCGTGGAGGAATCCATCGCTCGGGCGCTGACATTGCGCTGGAGCGAATACGACCTGCCCGGGGCGGTGAGCTACTGCCGGACGACGAGCGTTTTCTTGTTCAAAAGCACCTGATACAGGGGCTTGACTGGGCAAAGGTAATAGTTGAATACAATGAAAGATGGGGCATTATGAACGGCCGGGCCGAGCGCACGCTAAAGCGCATACAGGCCCGTGCGATAAAGCGTATATTGAACTGCATGTGCGAAATAGATGCGCTGAAAAGCACCCCTGACAACAATACCGCCGACATTATCCCTGCCGATGCATAAATAGCACCGCAGCAAGTTTTAATATAGCCGGGGCAGTTACTTACCTGTCCCGGCTATTTGTGCATCATTCTACAATACGCATGCCGTTTTCATCCATAAGTCTACTATTGAAGGCCTTAATATCAGACGCATATCACCTTACTTTTATGGGTGGTCACAAGTATCCTTATACTCGTCCATTATAATATAGGCATAATTAGTGGCTTGTCGCTCCTCTCCTATGGCAGTAAGTTCTATTCCATTTACCCATTGAAAATAATGAGAAAGTTCGTGTGCTATAGAATGCAAAATTGAAGCTATAGCATCGTCTCTTCCGTAGTGTGATTTCAATTCAAAATAATCACCTGTAGCTACACGGATATATGGCTCAGACATCTTATCATATGGCCCTAGGAAAGTCGCAGAGACCATATCCCCATCTTTTGCTTTAATATACTTTGCTTTTTTAAAGTACACATTTACTCTAATTGGGAAAAAGTATTCTCGCCTGACCCATCTGCAGAATCGCAAACAAGCTTCACGTAAATCAGGGTCAATATCAGAGTCGAATCTAGTGCGTAGCCCTTGTCTGCACTTTATGTGAGCATTATAATACTTTTTCCATTTTGTAAGTGCCCAAAGATGCATTTTCCCTCCTATTTATATTTTCGATGTTCTCGACCCGGAGTATGCTTTTTAGGTAAGCTCGGTCTTCTTTTCCCAGAACGGTTCTTAAAGCTATCTTTTTTTCTTTTCTTTTCCTTCTTTTCACGCTCTTGCTTCTTCTGGCCCGGTCGTGCGTATGGATCCGGATCTTTGGTTTTTGAATCCTCTGTGATAGTAGTTTTATTTGTACTTTTTCGAGGTAACGTAAATGCTGATGTAACCGTATTCCACACAGATATAGCCACTTCTGTCAAACTAACAGAATCCTTATGGCGCTGTGTAACTGTGGCAGCATTCCTGTTAAGCGTAACATCAATTAAAGCTGTTATACTAATGACTAACGCCGTAGCTAAGAAAAACAGTAATAATGCTGCATCATCTATACCCGCGATTGTTCCTTCATCATCGGTATAAACAACCGGATTATTCAAACAATACGCCCACATATTGCCGCCGAGGACGCCCTGACCGG
>OIZL01000830.1_pt1 | contig 20045 bp, 19 predicted proteins | sample 1588541 | NCBI WGS metagenome assembly OIZL01 (sample SAMN03283285) | human gut metagenome | biome: human-associated habitat; material: feces | host: Homo sapiens | place: Peru | collected 2012 | reverse complement strand
CAACCTACGAATACGACGCATGGGGCAACATCCTCTCGAAGTCCGGCACCATGGCCGACAAGAACCCACTCCGCTATCGTGGGTACTACTACGATGCAGAAACGGGGTTCTATTATGTATCCAGTCGTTATTACGATCCTAAGGTTGGTCGGTGGATAAATGCAGATGGATTTGTTTCTACAGGACAAGATATAATCGGGTATAATATGTTTGCTTACTGTGGTAACAATCCGGTTAATCGAAAAGACCCGACAGGTCAATTTTGGATTACTGCATTAATAGTTGCTACAGTTGCTGTGGTTTGTACGGTAGCTCTCTCTGGTTGCTCTGCTCAACCCACATCTGATGTTGGTGCTGCAAAACCGTACGTTGATATGCCAGGAAGCGATGATCCTACATCACCAAACTGTTATGCTTACGCAATCAGTTCTCCAGTTAATGAGCAGCCAGGTGGGACAAGTGGGCGTATACCCAAAAAATGGAACGATGTAAATGATGTGGGTAAATCTGTAGAAGCGGATCTGAAAGCAAAGGGACATACTGTTCGTGAGATTTCTGGTCCTGATGCCAAAGTATATGATAACGAATTCAAAATCGCATTGCGGGTAGGTACTCAACCATATGCATATAATCAGTACACGGGTCAGTTATATTATGACTATCATTTTATGCGGCAGACTAGCACTGGACAATGGGCGGAAAAACATGGGTATGGCGGAGCGTCGATTCTTTGGGATGTAGGAATGACTCCAGATACAATTCCTTGGACGTTAGGCGGTGTACCGTATTATGATAGCGCAATAATCTACTATGCAGTAGGGAATTGAGGTGCACTATGAGGTTAACAAAATATTATTTTCTTATTTTTATAATAGTAATGTTGCTCGTGATTTGTTCTTGCACCAAAGGAGGAAGTGATTTGAACATTGAGATATCCCCGCCAGATAAAAGTTTAGTTGATTTAGCATCTAAAATATACGAGGAAACAGAATTATTGGAACTTATGAAGTTCAGTGGTTCGTTGAACGAGTTAAATATTAAATATCCCATTGAATGTTTGCGGGAAGATAACGGAATGTATCGAGTATCCTACCTTGGCGATGAGAGTGTTGTAATATTCTTATTTGATGGTTCTGGTAATAGACTATTTGCAAGTACTTACAGCACGCAGTTATTAAAATCTGATTTTGATAAACTGGTAAAAGGTCAGTCGTTAGATAAGGTAAGAGCGATTGATCCAAACGGTGAATATTTATTTCTTTATACTGGTAGAAATGATACGCCGAAAGTATCTTCTCATTATACCAAAGACGGATATTTAATCACCATTGAATATGATGTTTCAAATGTAATCACAAGCATAAATGAAAAGTTGATTTGAAGAATACAAGCAAGCAACGCCTTTTGGGGACAAAAGGCAGGCTGTTGGGATACTTCCAACCGAATAAAGATTTCAGGAATACTCCTGACAAGTGCCGTGGTATCACAAAGGCGATGCTTGCCAGTAGACAACATTTTGTTTCAGCAGGTAACTACCCGAAAAGGCACAGTCCCGGGGGGACACACTTCCGGGGTGCATAACAGAACCCAGCCGAAACCGGCTTCTATTATCTCCAATCCCGCTACTACGACCCCACCATGCGCCGATTCCTCAACGCAGACAGTTTCGCAAGTACGGGGCAAGGCTTTATTGGGACAAATATGTTCGCGTACTGCGGCAACAATCCCGTTTCCCGAAGTGATATCACCGGTGGTTCTTGGCTTGATGAACTTATCGAAACGGCCAAAGAAGCAATTCGATTTGTACTCCATGCTGGGAACACGCTGGCTCGCAAGGCGGGAATAGACACCGCCGCACTTGGCGCACCATTTTTGCAAATGGAAGCAGATAAAAACGGAGTATACCACGCTGCTTTTAATTGTTGGCAGCAGGTTTTTGGTTATGCCGATTTGTATGATTCCGTGTTCGACATAGGGACGAGCATGAATACAGACCAATTTGAGTTCTCTGCCAACGGGGAAAACTATGTTTTGTGGGTATGGAAAGCCGACTATATCAATCTCGGTGCTGGAGCAGAACTGGGAATTTACTATGGTGGCCCCGACTGGTGGCAAGCAGACCCGGATTTGGCAATGGATATGTCGCTTTCGCTTTACTATCAAGGAAAGAATATCGGCTCATATCATGGGCTGCATTGGTGGCCAACTGCATTTAACCCTGCTTATCAAAACGTTCAAGCCAGTGATTTAACTGCTGTATACACTGTCAAATTTGATAGTCCAACGATGTATAATGGTTTTGCAGCGCGGCACAGTGGAAGGTGGATATGTGATCCGCATACATACACGGCAGTTCTTACGTACCACTAGAATCCTAAGGGAGGCAGGAATGATGACACGAACGCAAATAATCAGTATTACATTGTGTGCTGTAATATGCCTTTTCGTATTGACTGGCTGCGTATATGGACGACGTCTTATCTATGATACGACCAGTTCCAAAGCAGCAGATATTTTGAAGGAGGCGGTATCCTTGATCGAAGCGAAGGATGCCGAAAAATTGCAGCAAATGTTTGCTGTAAATGCGCAAATCGAGCAGCCTAACTTAGAAAAGCAGATCCAGTCATTGTTCGCTTACTATGATCGTACAAGCGATTCTGTAGAGGTTGGAGGATCGGAGATTAGACGAGACTACGACGGAAAAGGCGGCAAGACGATGTACGGCTGGTTGAGCGGCGAGATCATGTCAGAGACTCGGTACTTGATCGCAGCGCGGGTAGTAATGGAAGATAATCGAACACCGGATAACATTGGCATTTGGTCAATCTACATCATCCGTGCTGAGGACGAGCCGGATTACCCGGAATTCTCATATTGGGGCGAAGTTCGCACAGATAAAGTCGGCGTCTATGTAGGAATAAAGAGCTTATACAATCACCGGGCAGAAAGTAGCGTAGACACAGCTTCCACCTCCGATATGTTGAATTAAGTGCCGGATACGCGCCTCTAGACGCTTACCGGTTAAACGGAAGCAAACCAATCCAAGAACGATCCACGCAGAATGTTCGGATTATCCGGCATTCTGCGTGGATTTGTTTGTGGATTATCGATCTGTCCGGTTGTTTCGGGCTGCCAGTCGGTCGTTTTGCAGTGTAGGCTGGCGGTTTCGCGCTGTGCCTACATCCACTCCTCTGGGTAGAAGCCGTTGGCCAGCAGGGCTTTGGCGAGGCGGCGTTTGGCGCGGGTGAGGCGCATTCTTACGCTGTTGGGCTGGATGCCGAGGCCCTTGGCGATCTCGGCGTCGTCCCATTGCAGCAGGTAGCGTTCCTCCAGAACAACGCGGTCCTCCGGCTCCAGTGTTTTGAGAATTTCGCGCAGGCGGGCGTTGCGCTGTTCGCGGAGAAGCCGCTCGTCCGGCACCTCGCCCTCCGGCGCGGGGATGAAGTCCTCCAGCACGTCGAAGCTGACCTCCTGCCAGCCACCGCGGAGGAGGCGCTTGTTGATTGCAACGTGCCGGGCGGTCGTCAGAATGTACGTCCGCCGCTGCGCCGTTTCCAGCGTCATCAGCAGCGCGACCTTAGCCACCAGCTGCGCCACCGTTTCATACGCCGCGTCCTCAATGTCCTCCGGTTGGGAAAACCACTTCTGCACCTCAAGAAGAATCCGCGAGATGCTCTGCTCGTATAGTCGGATCATAAACGCCCGGCTGTCCTCGTCCGCGATTGCAAGGATAACGGCAGGAATCATGCATGGGTCTCCCGTTCCAGCAGCTCCAAGAAGCCGCAGAGCAGCTGCCGCTGCTGTGCGGGAAGCGCCGTGCAGCGCTTGAGAAGCTGGCGGTTGGTGAGCGTTCCGTCGTAGCCGGTGTCCAGCCAGCGGTCGGTTTCCAGCGCGCTCTTCTCCCGGCCGAGCAGATAGTCCACAGAAACGTGGAAATGATCGGCGATTTTCCGCATCACGTCATAGCCGGGCATAGCCTTGCCCTTTTCGTACTGCGACACGACCGACGGCGTAATGCCCAGCGCGGCCGCAAGGTTCTTCTGATTGATCCCCGTCCGCTCCCGCAGCTGTACCAGAATTTCTCCGAATTCCATTCCACGCCCTCCCGCCGTTTTCTCGCTGATTTAGCGTTCCTTCTTTCAACGGGATTATCATAATGAAAATTTCGCGCTCTGTCATAAATCTAAAGAAATGGACGGAATAATATTTCTGATCGGAAAATAATTAAGTGATACTAAATTTTTGCAGCAAGGGATACGGATTGCCGCGTCGGGCTGCGCTCTCCTCGCAATGACAGAGTCGGAACGTTCTGCTCTGCTTTTCCTTTTCTGCTGTAATTCTTCTACTGGGTAGTTCAAGGGGGTCCACGGTGAACCGGGGGTGGGGTCAGCGCGGGGGCAGACTTCGCCCTTGGGAGTGTGGGCGGAGTTTGGCGCGGGCGTTTGCGGGGGATTCGGGCAGCGCGGGCAGGATGGGGCATCACAACGTCATACTTCCTGTACTACACTGTCATGCTTTGCATATCACGCTGCTATACCTCCCGTATCACGCCGTCATAGCTCGTCCGCATGGCCCGCCGAGAGATAGTAGCGATTGGAGGTCGTGCTGCCGTTTTCGCGGTGGTGCGGCTGTTTTTTCAGCAGGCCTGCCTGCTCCAAGTCGCGGATCGCCCGCTTGACGGTGCTGCGCGAGAGGGAGAGATCGGCTGCTACGGTGTTCAGCCCCGGCCACGCCTTGCCGTCCTTGTCCACGCGGTCGTGGAGGTAGAGGTACACCAGCTTCGCCCGGTGCGGCAGCTCCGCGCGGTAGAGAAAGCTAAGGCTGCCCATGTGCGTCCTCCTGCGGCCGAAGCGGCTTGAGTTTGCGTCCCGCGGGCGGCGCGGACGGAAGCACCGGCGGATACTTTTTCAGAATCCCCTGAATCAGCTCCTCCTTTTCGGCATACTCCACGCGGCGGTTGCCGCGTTCGGGGACGGTGTAGGGCCGCTCCGCGTCAATGGCAATGCCCCACTGCGGAAACAGCTTCAGGTGGGTGCGCATGGGATGCACGCCGGTTTTCATGACGACGAAATCGCCCTTGGGAAGAGCCTTCAGCTCGTCCGCCGTGAGCAGCGGCCGCTCCATCATTTGCAGCGACTGCGAGGGGTCATTTTTGCTGCGCGACACGCTGCCGGAAAGCACCGTCCGGCTGCCGAGCGCCTTAGAAAGCAGCTCCGCCGAGCTGCTGTTGGGGGCAAAGCCGCCAAACAAAATGTCCTGCGTGTTGTCCACAATGATCTCTGCGCCCTCCTTGCCGTAGTTCTTTTCCAGCTGCGCAAAGGACTGGATGATCGGGACCATCTGCAGCCGCCGCGAGCGGGCGGCAGAGAACATCATCTCGGCGGACTCAATTTTCGGGATTGTGCCGAATTCGTCACAGAAAAACACACAGCGGCTGCGCAGCTTTCCACCGTTTTCGTCCGCAACGGCAAGAATTTCGCGGTAAAGCTGCTGAATGAGCAGAGAGATCAGGAAATACTTTGCCGGATCCTCCTCCGGCAGGATGAGAAACAGGGCAGATTTTTGTGTGCAGAAGGTTTCCGCGTCGATTTCCGTATCAAAGCACAATAATTGCTCCAGCTCGCTGTCGAGAAAGGCGTTCAGACGGGAGAGCGCCGTGGCCATGACCGAGGCCATGCCCTGTTCCGAGGTGTTGAGCGCGGCTCCGGCAAACCATTTTGCCTTGTGGTCGTCCGGCAAAAGCTCCATGAGCTGCTGGAACTGGTTCCCTTTCGGCACGGCCGGGGCGAGCAGCTCCTGAATGAGCTTGAACACCGACACAATGTGGCGCTTCTTCGGTGCGCAGAACTCCGCAACGAGCAAAATCGTCGCCGTCAGAAGCCCCTCCGCCGCGTCGTAGAAATAGGCGTTCTGGCCAAAGGCCGCCGCATCCGCGCCGGAGAGAATGACCGTTTTAGAGATGATTTTCGCGTATTTCTCCGCCTTGGCACGGTAGGCCAGCGTCTCCGGAAAGACCTGCGCCAGATCCATGTAGTGATTGACCAGATGCAGCAGGTTGCTGCCGTTGGACCTTGTGGGATTGCGGAGGTCGAGGACGGACACGCGGTAGCCGTAGCCCTTGGCAATGCTGCCGTAGCTGCGCATAACGTCGCCCTTGGTGTCGGTGGAGAGAAAGCTCATGCCGCTGGCGCAGGCGTATTCCAAGCAGGGATAGAGCCAGTAGGCCGTCTTGCCCACGCCCGCCGCGCCGATCATGAGGACGTGGATATCGCCGGGATCAACGAGGGCGGTCGTGCTGCCGGTGCGGCCGACGACGATCCCCTGCGGCAGCGGCTTGCCGTCTTTTGCGGTGGGCTTGTTGCCCTGCGCGGCCTGTATGCGCCATTTCTTGGGCGTAAAGGGGACGTGGGAATAGGTGGTGCGGATTTCCCGTTTCGTCGCCCAGCGGGCCGTGCCGTGCTGGCCGTCGCCGACCGTTTTGGCGCGGATGGCGTTGAGATTGTAGACGTGGGAGAGCAGCGCAATGCCGCCGAGGATGCAGAACATTCCGGCGGCTGCAAGCATCAGAGGGACAAGGTTGGGCATAGCGTTTCCTCCTGTCGCTGTGCGCAAAGCACCTCGTTCCAATCCTTGCAGGACGGGACGAGGTACTGCACGGCAATGTTTTGTGCTTCCAGCTTCTTTGCAATGCGGTGGTTCGCGGCCTGCCCCGCAGCGTCGCTATCCATGCAGAGTACAACGGTGCGGATGGCAGGTTGGTCCGCCAAAAGCCGGAACAGTACCGCGTCGCCGACGCAGCAGGCGGCGGCATAGCTGTGCTGCTGCCAGTTTTGCTTGTGCAGGGTGAGGTAGCTCAACAGGTCAATGGGTGCTTCAAAAAGGTAGAGGCGGTCGCTGCTGCCGTTCCAGTGGAAGCTGTGCTGCGGGTCGCTGGCGGCGGCGTTGCCCTTGAAGCTGCCGCCGCAGCCGCGCAGATGCGCATGGCGTGGCACCCCGCCGGAATCGAAGCCGACGAACACGGCGTTGTGGTGCTGCGCGGATTCGTAAATCATGCCCCGCCGGACAAACGCGTAGAAAATGTCACGGTCGATCCCGCGCCGGTTGACCAGATAGGCCGCCACGCGGCGGAGGTTGGCGTTCGGTGGCGGAAGCTGAAATGTAGGCTTTTCTTTTTCGTCATGACGCTCCACAATAGGAATTGCGGCGTTTCCCAGCAAAAATTCCACCGCCTGCGGGTAATCCAACCCGTAAAACCGCCGCACAAAGTCCACCGCGTCCCCGCCGACGCGCTCGTATTGGTGAAACCACAGGTTGCCGCGGACGGTGACCTTCTGCGCACCGTCCCGCCACTGGTACTCCTGCCCGGAGCGTTTGAGCGCTTCCTAGCGGCTTTGCAGCAGGGCTACAAGGTCGGTGCTTCGCGCCTGCTCTCGTTGCTCCTGTGTAAAATGTCGGTATTCTGTTTTCATAAAGGCTCCTTTTCTAAGAGTGTTTCAGACCGTGCGCCTGTTCCTTCTCCGCTGTCCGGCGGCGGAGCTTACGGTCGGAAGAAACATGGCTTTCCTCCTGCGCAGCAATGCTCTGCTGAAACAAGCGCGCAAGGCTGTGCAAGAGCTGCGTTGCGGCCGCGCGGCAGGCCGTCTTGGACGGTTGGACTTTTCCCTCCGGCACAAGCTGCATTGCTGCCTGAATCACGGCATTTTTCATGGAACGAAACGCCGGATTCTCGGAAAGCGGCAGCCGTTCGTGTGCGTCCTCCGCATAGATGTCTAAAATTTTGTCCCTGCTCCGGTACCAAAGCGCATACAGCCGTTTCAGCCACTCGTCTGCGGCAAGCTCGTCCAAAATCCCGTCCACCAACCGCTTGACTTCCGGCGGCAGATAGGCGTATTGCTTCTTTCCGGTGGTATTTTTCAGCCACACTGCAAGCGCCGCCAACTGCTGCGCTGCGGCGGGATTTTTATAATGCCCTTGCTGCACCTGCGCCACAAGCTCCGCGGCCGCCTCCCGCCCGGCCTGTTTTAATTCGTCGCGCCGCTGCGTCTGCTCCTCGTAAATGCACAGCAGCTCCTGCGCAAAAATGTCCTTGGCCAGCGCCGAACGCAGTACGGCAACACCCTGCTTGGTCAGACGGCCCTCGCGCGGGTTTTCCGAGTAGGCAAGGAGATGGACGTGCGGATGATGGCCCTCGTTGTGAAAAGCGGCGTACCAGCGCAGATGTGCCAGCGAGATTTTCAGCCCGGCGGCTAACGTCGGCGCCCGACTGCGCAGCAAGTCCCGCCAGCGCTCCGCCCGGTCAAAGCCCAGCCGTTCCGCGTCCTCGCGCCGGAGGGAGAAAATCGCGGTATAGACGTTGCCCTTGTATGCATTCAGCTCCGCGGACACCTTGGAAAGCTGCACGGGAACGCCCGCGTCGGTAAACAGGCCGTGGCTGCCGAGGCGCTGCGCCCGTGGGCGGAGGGCAATGTAGTCTGCGTAGGTCTTGGGGAGCTTTTCCACGCCGTCGCGCGTGGCAATGTACCGCGCATAGCCCCCGGCGCTTCTGCGGGCGCCCGGCTTGAGATACCGAAATTTCGTGACCAACCTTGCCATCATTCCTCCCTCTGCCAGCGGCAGGCATCCTCAAGGGAAAATCCGCCGTTGAGCCGCTTGACCTCGCGGACGCACTCGCCGCGCAGCCGCTCCAAGGACTGCGGGTCAAACTCGCTGCTCGCGGCGACGACGTTTTGCAGCATGGCAAGCTCCACCGCCAGCTTGAACAGCATCCGGTTCTGCCGGTGGTCGCTCTCGGCCACGATGCCGCGAAGCGTCGAGGTCACCACGGTAGAAAGGTAGCCGTCCGGCGCTTCTGCGTTGAGGTAGCCAATGTAAAAGCGGACGGCCTTTTCAATGAACTCCGACCGGCTTTCGCAGTTGTCCGCACGGTAGTGCGCCTCGACCTGTTCCAAGGTGTCCGGATAGACCCAGAAGGCAAATTTTCGCTTGTTTTCAAACAATGTTCCGCAACTCCTTTCGCAGCGCCGGAGCAACGCCCGCAATTCCGGCGTATTTCCTCAACCGCAACCCCGGCCGCAGGAAAATCCGCCGGTTTTCAACCCCGCCGCGAAAATTTTGGTTTCAATCCCGCAATCCCTTCGTGCGACCGGCATTGCCGGACGCTGTGGTTCGCATCGGGGCGCAGTCACGACCCCGATGCTTTCTCCTGCTTGCTTATCGTCCGTTCCAAAATGTCCTGTCAAAGAATACCGCGCGGCGGGGCAGCTTCCGGTTTTTCCACGTGTTTTCCGTCCAGTCGGGTAAAGCAGCATTCGGTATAAGACAGCCCGTGCGTTTCCACAAAGTCGTCGAGGACGCGGAGCATCTCGGCCTCCCGCAGGCGAACCGGCTCCGGCAGGCTGTCGTAAAAAATCCACTCCGCCGCCTCCGGTGCGTCCCGGACGAAAACGTCATACCCCAGCAGCACCGAGCTGAACGAGCGGTAGGCCACGACGTTCAGCCGAACGTATCCAACGGTAAGCGCTGCAACGACCGTTTCCGAAAACGATTCCGGCGGCCGCTCCCGCAGCCGCTGTAGAGCACCGTGGGAGAGAAAGCGCTCATAACGATACCGCTCCCCCAACGCCCGCCGCAGCTCCTGTCGGCGATTCATAACTGTATCCCCTCCGAAAATTCAAATACTTCCATTTCGTCCGCATCCTCCCGCATCTCCTGCACAGTGCGGCACTGCGCCGCAAAGTATTGCACCGCGCTGTTTTGCAGCGCCTGCTCCAATACCGAAACGTCCAGCCCGCAGTTGCGGTAGCCCTCCTGTACGGTGGCGTAGTAGTACGGCGCGGGCAGGCCGAACTCCGCCCGCAGATTCATCCGGTAGAGCATGACGGGAACCGTCTTGCCGCCGAACTGGATCGGGAGACATTCTTTGAAATAGTGGGATGGGAAGCCCTCGTAGCGGTCGAGCGCACACTCATTTAGCCAGTCGATTTCCCAGATCGCCACGGGAACGGAAGCGCCCGCCTTGGGTGTAACGGTGGCAAAGGCGCTCTCCGGCTGCCCGCGGAATTGCAGCTCGTAGCCGTGGAGCGTGCCAATGCCGCAAAGCTTTGCGCCGGGGCAGCGGTGACGCATCTGGCGCAGATTGAGATTGCTGCCATAGGCAGCGTAGCGTTTGTTCTCCATAATTTTTCCGGTTTCTCCTTTACATGGTCATGGTGATCGTCGGCGCTTCCAGCACCTCCTGCGGCTCCTGCACCTCCGACAGGACGGTCGGCTCCGGCTTTTCCTCGGCGAGGCGCTTGGCGGCAAGGCGGGCCTTCTGCGCCTCGGCCTGTGCCGGGTCGCGCCATGCAATGTTGCCCTCCAGATGGGCGAGCAGGTGCTTTCGCGCGGTCTTGAACTCGTCGCCGATCAGGCCCAGCCGCAGCAGCCACGTGCGGAAGGTGTATTTTTCATTTTCCGGCTGCATCTTGATGCGCGACGCGCTGTGCTGCACCAGCGCCTGATGGCTGATGGCAAGGCAGAGCTGCACGTAGCTCTTGACCTTGCCTGCGTGCAGCGTGGAATTGAACAGCCGGAATTCAATCGTCCCCTTGGAAAACACACTGTGCAGATTCAGCGCATGGTAGCGGCTGTCGTCGTAGTGGATGTGCCGGTTGCTGCTGCCGTCGTACCACAGCCGCTCCACGTCCTCCATTGTGCGCGGCCGCAGCTGGTTCAGCTCGTCCAAAAACCGTGTGTCCGTCTTTTGGCAGTACCGTTCCCGGCTGACCTGCACCTGCAGTGCCTTGTAGAGCAGATCCTCCTTGGCCGCCATGATGTTGACGATGTTGCGCAGCGTCTGCGGCGTGTGGGCAGAAGCATCCACATGGACATGAATCCCGCAGGTATCGTTGACCTTGGCCCCACCGGCGCGGAGCTTGCGGATGATCTCCTGCAGCGTTTCGATATCCGCATATTGGCAGATGGGCGAAACCAGCTCCACGGAGTAAGCAAAGTTTGTCGTGCGCTGTTCGCCGCAGAAGCAGCGGATCGACGCGTCACTGACGAGCTTCCACTGCCGGTTCTGCGTGTCCCGCACGGTGTAGGCATCATAGCTGCCGCCGACGTGCGTCGCCTGTGTCCCGAAATATCCGGCAAGGAGCTGCGCCGCAGCGGCGCGGGTCAGGCCGGTCATCTCGATCTCAATGCCGAAGTTCTGGTTCCTCACGGCGCTGCACCTCCGTTTTCTGCATAGCGGCTGTAGTAGGTGCTGCCAAAGGCGGCGCGTTGGGCTTGGACGGCTTCGCTCTGGTCGGCGGGGGCTTCAAAGTGGAAAAGGACGGCGTTGGAGGCTTCCGAAACAGAGGCTGCATTTTGCAGCGCCGCGAGGACGGCGGGGAAGCGCTCTTGCAGCTCCTGACAGAGAAACTCCGCCTGTAGCTTTGCGTCGGCAACGGACGTGCCGCGCGTCTTAGCAAGGGTCAGCAGCGCCGCCTTTCGCTCCGGTGTTGTCCACTGCGCCAAGCCGTAGCCCGCACGGTCAGAAGCAAAGTTCAAATAGCTTCCGGCATCGACCGCCTGCGTGTAGGCCGCGTCCGTATAGCCGAGCGCGGCCTCGTAGGTGTCCTGCAAATTGTCCGGACGAAGGCCGCTCTCGGCGTAAAGGTTGCCCATTAGCCCGGCCACACCGTAGGGATTCTGAATGGTTTCGTAGAGCGCCGCCCAGAGTTCTGCTTCGTTCGCGGTCGCCGGAAGCTCAGTGAAATAGGAGATGTACGGAATTTCCAGCCAGTGCGTCCAGTCGCCGTCGGCCAAACGGGAGCGGATGACGCCGACCGTGGTGCGGCTGGCGTGGATGACCTCCCCATTGCCAACGTAAATTCCAATATGCCCCTCCCGCCAGACGGCAAGGCCGGGAAGCTCCGGTATCGTGTCGATGCTGCCCTTTTCCGTGGCGTTGGCATAAAAATCGTCCGAGCCGAGGTCCGGCATCCCGTTCGTGCCGTATTCCAGCTCCCGCGTTTCGGCGTTCAGCCAGCCGTAGCCCTTGATAAGTCCGGCGCAGTCTGCCGTCCTGCCGTGTAGCCAGTGTTCGCGGATGAATTCCTCCTGCTCCGCCAGCTCCTCCGGATACTGCTCCAGCTTGGCCTCCAGCATGGCGCTGCTCAGCACCTCGTCATACGTTCCCCAGACATACCCCCAGCCCGATTTTTCTGCCGCGACCGCCCACTGGACGAGATCCAGATTGTTTTTGGTAGATGGGTCAACATAGCCGGAGGTATCGATTTGCACAGAGCGGATGACTTGCAGGAGCGGTGCGAAGTCCTCGACGGAAAGGGTCGTTTCGAATTCGGCATTGACGGCATCCAGCAATTCCGCGTCGCTCTGCCCGTCCGAAAAGCAAGCCGCCAGCCGCGCGGCAAAGTCCGGTTCGTCCGCGTAGTCCGAGAGTGCGAACAGGTACAGCGCGTGTGCCTCGTCGGTACGGGCGGGAAAGCCTGCCGCCGTCATGGCGCTTTCGATGTCCAACAGCGTTCCCTCTGCCGCCAGCAGCTTTTCTTGCGCCTCGGCGGAGAGGTTTTCCACGACCATCTCCTGCAAGCGTTCCGTGTCGATCTCCAACGTGCCTTGGAACAGCCCGATGACTGCGGCAATGGGCATGAAGATGATGATGAACGCACCAAGTACAATGCCGCCGACGGTTTTCCACGCTTTCTTATCCGGAACAACGGCGGCAGCGACCTTTTTCAGCACCGATGCGGTGGTAATGCTCATGCGATCACCTTCCTCCCGCCGTGCCGAACAGCGCCGCCTTGTATTCCGGGGCAATGACCTGCAAAAGATACCGCTCGTTGCCGCAGCGGTAGAGGCACGTGCCGCGTTCCGGAGAGCGGATGCGCTCAAACTCCGCGGCCTCGATTTGCAGGGCATCCATATATTCCTTGGGATTGATCTGGCCGGGGTGGAACAGGAACTGGTGCGTCGGGATGGAGAACAGCGGCTTGGTGTATTCGCGGATGGAGGGAATTAAAAAATCCTCGATGTTCTGGCTGGCCAGAAGCATCGAGGAATCCTTTTTCCGCACCCGTTTCATGCAGTTGCGGAGATATTCAATTGCGGTCCTGTTTGTCAAAAACAGATACAGCTCGTCGATTCCGGCGACGGTATTGCCGCGGCCCAGAAGCTGGTTGCTCAGATACGACAGGATATTAAACAGCATGGCATCCTTGAGCCGCCGGTTCGTGTCGAGCAGACCCTTGACGCCGAACACGAGAAATTCGCTGTCCACGAGGTTTGTGTGGCCGTTAAAATACTTGCGCTCCGCGCCGACGCACATGGAGTGGATGCCGAGGCAGACCTCTTGGAGCGTCTGCTCGGTGTACAGGTATTTCCTCTGCCGGTCGTAGCTGTAAAATTCCTCCTCGCAGAGGCGGTAAAGGTCCTCCATGACCGGAAAATCCGCCGGACGCTTTTCGCGGTAGTCCGTGGAATCCGTAATGCCGAAGCGGGCATAGAGCTTGGCGAGCAGAATTTCAATCGTGTCGAGCTGCGCGTCCGTGAAATCCTTGTAGGCGCGGAAGAAGTCCTTCAGGAACGCGATGTGCTGTGAGAGCCGCGTCACCCTCCGAAACGCGTTCGGCACAGCGTCCTCTTGATCGTGAACGCTGCTGCTTGGTTCGCTATCTATCTCAGTGCGCAAATCGGTTGCAGGCACGGCCTGTTCCGTCCATGCCTTTGGCTCCAAGGGGTTAATGGTATACACGCCGCTCATAAAGTCGATATAGCAGCCGCCGAGCGAATGGCAGAGCGCTTCGTATTCCGCCTCCGGGTCGAGGCAAAGCACCGCCTTGCCGGATTCGCGGAGATTGGTCAAAATGAGCTTGAGCAGATAGCTTTTGCCCTGACCGGAATTGCCGAGAATGAGAATATTGCCGGTCGTCTTGTCCTCCGCGCGGCGGTCAAAGTCCACGAGGATGTTCGACCCGAACTTGTCCCGGCCGAGGTACAGCCCCTGCGGGTCGGTCTTGCCGGAAAAGTTGAACGGAAAGAGATTCGCCGCGCTGGACGCAGGCAGCACACGCTCATACTGCGTGCCGAACTGATTTGCGCCTGTGGGCAGGACGGAGAGGAAGCCCTCCTTCTGCCGCAGGGTCAGGCGGTCTACGGAAATCTTTGCCCGCGTCAGCTCCATGGCAATGTCGGCCTGCAGCTCCCTGAGCGCGTCCATGCTGCGGGCCTTTAGCTCAAGGAACACCGCCACATGGAGCAGCGGCTCGCGGTTTTTTCGCAGGTTTGCCAGCAGCTCCACCACATCCTGTAGATTGCCCGCGGCGGCAATGGTTTCGTTTACGTCATTGCCGCCGCTTTTGAGCTTATTCCGGCGGGCAGCGTTTTGAATGATTTTCCGCTGTTCGCCCGCCTCCACCAGCCGGTGGTAGATGCGCAGTGTCACACCACTGCGGTCGGCCAACTGCGACAGCAGCGCCTGCTCCTCCGTCGCAGGCAGATACTCCCGCACCGCCCACACGCAGCGGTAACTGTCCCCCACGAGATAATGGTCCGGCAAAAACTTTACCACCCCCGGCAGAACCATGTCAAAAAAATCCTTGGGCGCGGCCTGCGGCTGCTTCGGCGAGGGACGTTTGTTGTTTTTCATATTGCCTCCTATAAAAAAGCAGCCGTTCTGCTTTCGCAAAACGGCTGGGATAGATAGAAATATCACTGTTTTCAAAGGTCGAGCTTTTGCGTATAGTCCTCGGCGATGTTTTGGAGGACATCGTCCTCGGTTGTGTCCTGCCGGGCTGGGGCCTGCTGCATGGCGAGGCGCTGGACGACTGCGATGCGGCGGTTGATGCCCGCGATAATTGCGCCGATGCGGCTCTCCTCGATATAATCCTCCGCGCCCTTTGCGGTCAGCACTGCCCGAATGGTATCGCCGATACCGTCCAGCGCAGAAAAATCGATCCACGAAAAGTCTGTCACGAGCTTGAGCTGCTCGGCGTGGTGGTTCTTAAAGGGCTTGCAGACGATGTTCTGCTCCGAGCGCATCTGCGCGGGCAGCTTGTCGTAGCCCAGCGAGGAGCCGCTGTCATAAATCGGCGCCATGCCGAGCCATTGCAGCGTTTCCGCATCGCGCAGCGCACCGAAGTTGTTCAGATGCCGGTCCTCGTTGGCGATGAGGTAGTCCAGCACGATCATGCGGTTCAAAAACGGCACGACCTCCGGAATTTGCAGCGCCGCGCAGCAGTCCACAAAATGCCGGTAGAGCGACACGCTGTTGCTGCGCTTCTGCGTTTGGAGGATGCGCCACGCGGGCACCAGCTCCGTCGTATCCGTCACGAAATCCTCGCACAGCGAGTAGGGCGCGCCGTGGTCCCACACGAGCGAATAGGGGACGTGCGCGATGCCGAGGCGCTCCATCACGGCGCTTGCAATGACCTCGTTGAACGGCTGCTGGCGGAACGGGTTGCTGCCGCCCTTGAGCAGGCAGCGCCTGCCGTCGATGATTTTCCAGCGCTTTTTCAGATTGCCGTCGGAGGTGTTGTCCGGCGAGCTGAGGTCGAGCGCGTCCTTTTTGCGGTTTTCGCCGAAAAGAACATCGCCGATGTCGTCGGAAAAGGCGTTGTGGAAGAAATTGATGTCCTCCCACCGAAGCGCCGTTCCCGCTGGGCAAATCCAATACTGGTCCGACAGGCTCAGACCGTAGCAGCGGACGAGCAGCATTTTCGTGCTGGGAATTTGCAGCGCCTCCAGCGCCTCCCGCACACCGGAACGGCTGGCAGGAATAGAGCGCTCCGTCCACCATTCGTTGAAGGCGGCCCGATCCACGGCCCCATGGCGCAACGGAACGCCGACCGGCAGATGCTCCGGCGCAAAGACCTCGCCGATCCTCTGAATAAAGCCGGTGGCGTCGTCCAGCTCGATTTGCGCCACGGTGATTTGTTTATGCATAAAGGTACAGTTCAAGCACCGCCACCTCCCTTCTTCTTTGACTTGATTATACCCTGTTTTCCGGGCAGTTGTCAACGGATTCCTCAAAATACTCATCCGCCGTGACCTCCATTACGCCGCTGGAATACATCCGGTCAAAGAACTCGTCCCGCTCCTCCTGCGTCAGCGCCCCGTTCTTCACGATTTTGTCAGCAATGTGATCGACGTACCCGCCGATGTCCGCCCGCATTCCCTGCGGAATGGAGAACAGATTCAGTAGGTTCTGCTTCAGCTCCCGCTTCGCAATGATCGGCAAGCTCTCCGCCACCGGCTGGGTTTTCTTCCTTTTCTTCGGCCTCTCCTCCAGCTCCGCCGCAGGCTCCTCGTCCGCCGAGAAGCGAACATTTTCATCGTCGAGTGAATATGTATCCTTCGTTTGCTGCGCTTCCTTCTTCCTCTGCGCTTCCTCATAAGCGCGGGCGAACGCCGTCTTGCTTTCTCCGTCGTTTCCCGAAAGATAGTCCGTTTTCCCCGATTTTTCCCACTTGACATTTGACCAAAAGTCTTGTATATTCTTATTGAAGTCAACCGCTTGTATGGCTCTCTGCGAATTGGCCGCAGAGATCCCAGCAAGAATTGGTTGGCTTCTTTTTTGTCTAAGTACATCAGCCTTCCATCGACGGCAGCCTGCATAATGTCGTTGGCTAGTGTACGTCGGTCGGAGGTCGTAGTTGGCGACCAGCAGCTCCGGAAATTCTTTTCCGGCCTCGAAGCGCTGCGCCATGCTGTGGGCGCGTTTGAAGTCAAAAAACTGATGCCCCGCATACAGCGCCCGAATTTCGGGGCAGTCGTTGTACGACAGCAGGAATTTTCCCTGTGCCGCCGTCAGGACGCGGTGCAGCCGCAGGTGGTCGTCCCACGCAAAGCCGCAGTCGTAGACGTACTCGCTGGTAAAATACGGCGGGTTGCAGTAGAAAAAGCTGGTCGGGCGGTCATAATGCCGGATGAGGGTTTCAAAGTCCTGATTTTCAATGATAACATTCTCGCAGCGGCGGGAAAAGGCCTGAATCAGGCCGAACAGGCTGCGGACGTTGAACGGCTGGCAGGCAAACGACCGCCCGCCGCTGGCGTAGCTGCTGCGGATGAGCTTGAGGAACATGACGGCGCGGCGGAGGTCGTAGTCCTCGCGGGCGGCGGCGTAGAGCGTGCGAAGTTCCTGCGCCTGAACCGGCGGAAGTAGGACTTCACTCAGCTCCAATTGCTGCTGAAAATACGCATCGTCGAACTCCTCGCGCCGGAAGAATTTTTTCAGGACGCTGAAATCGTCGCGGGCGTTGAGATTCAGGAAGCCGAGCGCGCGGATGAACTCCACCGGCCGGTCGCGCATACAGCGGAACAGATTGACGAGGTTGCGGTTGTAATCATTCAGCACCTCAAACCGATCCGGCACCTCCTTCCCCAACAACACCGCCCCAGACCCGCCGAACGGCTCAATGTACCGCTCATACTCCAGCGGAAACATCCCATACAAAACCCGCAGCACCGGCGTCTTGTTCCCCACCCAACTAACCGGAGACTTCATCCGAGGGTCATCTCCTCGACCTCCTGCGGAGCAGTTTCGTTGAAAAAGTCGGCGAACGTTTCCGACACGCCGATGAAATTCGGCTCCGTTTTTGCCGTGAACGAAAGATAGCCGCGCTTGCCGAAGTCCAGCGGCTCCCGCAGCAGCACGGAGCCGCCGTGATTGACGCCGACCCGCGGCTCCACGGAGCAGAAGCGGCTCCCGTCGTCGTTGTGACGCAGGTGGTAGCAGTACAGCTCGGCAGGGACGTCCGCATCCGTCAGGCGGGCATTGGTAAACAGCGCGGGCTTGCCCAGCAGCTCGATCCGCTCATATTTCTCGTCCTCCAAATAGATATAGCCTGTACCGGCGGCATTCAGGGCGAGGCCCCATGCCTCCGGTGCAGCACCCATGACGCTGCAAGCAAACGCGACCGCCTCCCGCTCCGTTTCAGGGAACCATTCCTCTGCACACACACCGTCCCGATAGCGATATCTGCCGCAGTTGCAGCCGATGTCCTCGTCCGCCCATTCGTGTTCAATCTCCAGGTCAGGAAACAGCTCCGCCAGCTTCCGCAGCACCGGATGCGGCGCGGACCATGCCGTCTGAAAGGCGAGGCGATTTCCCTCTCGAAACCTCCCATCCCCGCAGCCGTAAGCATTCCATTTCGTGCCCCAGTGCTTGACGCGCCAGTCGTACCACGTGGCAGCACCGTATAAGCGGAGATTATTCCACGCGGTCTTTCCCAGCGCCCACACCTCCGGCCGGATGTCCGTGCGCTGCCGCAAAAAGGCCGCCTCGCTCTCGCGCGGGATATCCGCCAGCTCGTCCTGATGCAGCGTCCCGCCGAGCGTGTAGACCTCGATAAAGTCCTTGTAGGCTTGCAGTCCGGCATCCGTTTTGCTGCTCGCCTCGATGTTCAGGCTCTCCGGCATGGGCAGGATTTTGTTAAAGTCCACCGACCCAAGCACAAGCCCATCCTGCCGGACCGCCTCCAGCACCTCCCGCACCCGCGCCGCATCCCCACGCAGCGTCAGCACATTCGTTACATGATTTGGCATTTCTTTCACCTCTTGCTTTCTGATTTGTATATAAAAAACCGAAGCACCGAACGGTTTTGCGGTCGGTGCTTCGGTAATTTTTCTAGTTGTATTAAATTTGTATAAAAGCGGCACTTTACGGTCACAGCGCACTGCACGATGCTGCGCAGCCAGACTTCAGAGAATACAAAAAAGCCACCCAAACGGGTGGCTTCCTGTATGGTGGACCTTAGGGGGATCGAACCCCTGACCTCAAGATTGCGAACCTTGCGCTCTCCCAGCTGAGCTAATACCCCATATTTACTTATTTCCCGGAACTTTTTCGTCGAAAACGGCCAACGCATCTCCAAAGCAAGGCAACGACGGGCTTTCGCAGAAGCCAAACAGACGCAATCCCCATCGAACGGCGCTTGTTCCGTTTATCCACGGTCCAAGCCGATGCCCTATTCATGCTTTCGCGGCTTGACCGGACATCTTACTGCTCTTGCGAATCAGCAACGCTGATATTATAGCACATTCTGCAAAAAATGCAATCATTTTTTTGAAAATTTTCCGAGAAGGACAAAGCCCTCCTTTCACCGCCTGATGCAAGGCGCGGCAAAGCTCCCAAACAAGCTCTCAAGCAGGCTCCCGCTCAGGGAAGGATCATCACGATCAGGCCGACAAGCGGCGCAAATACCAACCCGAGCGCCATGCCTCTCACACTGGCTTTGCAATGAAACCACACGGCTGACTTTTCAAACGGGCTGACTTTCGCCATTTTATAGAACTTATCAAACGGCACCAGCAGGATATCCACCACCAAAAAGTCATACCAGTCCACCACCAGCCACAAAAGATATGCGGTCACGGCGGCATTCAGGAATGCCGTAATGCCGTTGACAAAGCGCAGGACCACGGCGAACAAGACTACATAAATAATGACCGCGATCAGCTTGCGGACAATATCGCTCTTTTTTGTCGGCGGCTTTTCGCTGACAATGTTCAGGCTGCGCAGCTTCTCTGTCACAACGGGAGGATAATCGTTTGTAAATATCTCTCTCCGCTTCGCGCATAATATCTCCAGCATAGCGGTAAACAACGCACAAGCTACGATACATTCGATCAAAAAATCATAAATAACTCCTTTCTGGAATCCCACGTTTTTTACCTGCCGTTAAAACAGCAAGCCGATATTCCCATACATGCAGATAAGGAATTTCTTGCTGAATCCGGAACGGACCCGCGGAGAAGGCTTGCCGAGCAGCTTTGCAGCGACATTCCCATGAATGTCTGTGTTACGGCGTACAACAAGGCCTTTGAATGTACCCGGCTGAAGGAATTGGCAGAAACCTTCCCGGATCTGGCGGAGCATCTGCTCAATATCAGGGGCAACATCGCCGACCTGCTCGTTCCGTTTCAATCGGGCTATTACTATAATCGGGCAATGGGCGGCTCCTTTTCCATCAAAAGCGTGCTGCCCGCTATTTTCCCGGACGACCCCGAATTAGACTATCACAATCTGGAGGGTGTGCATAACGGCGGCGAGGCAATGACAA
>OIZL01000828.1_pt1 | contig 20056 bp, 21 predicted proteins | sample 1588541 | NCBI WGS metagenome assembly OIZL01 (sample SAMN03283285) | human gut metagenome | biome: human-associated habitat; material: feces | host: Homo sapiens | place: Peru | collected 2012 | reverse complement strand
ACATAGTCAGCGTGTCCTGGACAGTCAACGTGAGCATAGTGACGTTTTTCAGTTTGATACTCAACGTGAGCTGTGTTGATAGTAATTCCTCTTTCTCTTTCTTCTGGAGCTTTATCGATATTAGCGTAATCTACGAATTCTCCTCCAAATTTTTCTGCTTGTCTTTTGGTAATAGCAGCAGTTAATGTTGTTTTACCATGGTCTACGTGTCCAATTGTACCAATGTTAACATGTGGTTTTGAACGATCGAATTTTTCTCTTGCCATTTTAAATTTCCTCCTCTTTCATATATACAATATTATTTTATCTAATAGTTTAGACTTTTTCAAGTCTAAACTAAAAGATTTTACACTTTTTTTTATTATTGAACACTATTTTTCTTAATAATGTCTTCTGCAATATTTCTAGGTACTTCTTCATAATGATCAAAGATCATTTGATATTGTCCTCTTCCTTGAGTATTTGAACGAAGTACAGTCATATATCCAAACATTTCTGATAATGGAACCATTGCAGATATTTCTAGGTCTTTACCTCTTGACTCGTTACCAAGTGGTCTACCTCTTCTACTAGTTAAGTCACCCATAACTGTTCCCATGAATTCTTCTGGAACAACTACATCAACTTTCATTATTGGTTCTAGTAAAACTGGTTTACATTTATTTTTAGCTTCTTTTAAAGCCATTGAAGCAGCGATTTTGAATGCCATTTCATTTGAGTCAACATCATGATATGAACCATCAAATAAAGTACATTTAACATCTATCATAGGATATCCTGCAAGTACTCCACCTTCTAAAGCTTCTTGAAGACCTTTGTCTACAACGCCTATGTATTCACGTGGTACAACACCACCAACGATTTCATCGACGAATTCATAGCCTTTATCTTTGTTAGGTTCAAATTTAACCCATACGTGTCCATATTGTCCACGTCCACCTGATTGTTTAATGTATTTACCTTCACATTCAGCTGTTTGTGTAAGTGTTTCTCTATAAGCAACTTGTGGTTTACCTACGTTACATTCAACATCAAATTCTCTTCTCATTCTATCAACTAGAACATCTAAGTGAAGTTCTCCCATACCAGCTATAATAGTTTGACCAGTTTCATGGTTTGTACTAGCTCTGAATGATGGGTCTTCTTTTGCAAGTTTTTGAAGAGCAAGACTCATTTTTTCTTGATCTGCTTTTGATTTTGGTTCAATTGCAAGTTCAATAACTGGTTCTGGGAAAGTCATTTTTTCAAGTATAACTTTACTCTTTTCATCACATAAAGTGTCACCAGTAAATGTGTCTTTAAGTCCTACAGCAGCAGCAATTTCTCCTGCATATACTTCTGTAATTTCCTTTCTTTGGTTAGCATGCATTTGTAAGATACGTCCAATTCTTTCTTTTTCTCCTTTAGAACTATTAAATACGTAAGAACCACTTTTTAATGTTCCTGAATATACTCTAAAGAATGTTAAGTTACCAACGAATGGATCGTTCATTACTTTGAATGCAAGTGCACTAAAAGGTTCTGAATCACTTGCTTTTCTTTCAATAGGATTGTCATTCATGTCAACACCCTTAACAGCAGCTATGTCTGTTGGTGCTGGTAAGTAATCAAGTACTGCATCAAGTGCAAGTTTTACACCTTTGTTTCCTAGTGCAGTACCACATAGTACTGGGTAGAATTCTCCAGCAATTACACCTTTTCTTATAGCAGCTTTGATTTCTTCTACAGTAAGTTCATTTCCTTCTAGATATTTTTCCATTAATTCATCATCAAACATACTAACTGTTTCAATTAGTTCCATATGTTTTTCTTCAGCAATATCTTTTAATTCTGCTGGAATTTCTATTTCAGTTGGATTTTCATGCTGGTCTCCATCATAATGATATGCTTTCATAGTAACTAAATCAATAATACCACTAAAGTTATCTTCAGCACCTATTGGCCATTCAATTGGTGCAGATTTTTCACTTAATCTGTCTTTAATTGTTTCTAAGCTAAATTCAAAGTTAGCACCCATTTTATCCATCTTATTAGCGAATATCATTCTAGGAACTTTCCATTCATTAGCTTGTCTCCAAACTTGTTCAGTTTGAGTTTCAACACCAGCTTGAGCATCTATAAGTGCAATTGCACCATCAAGTACTCTTAAACTACGAGAAACTTCAATAGTAAAGTCTACGTGTCCTGGTGTATCTATGATATTTAATCTATATCCTTTCCAGTGTGCAGTAGTTGCAGCACTGGTAATTGTGATACCTCTTTCTTTTTCTTGTTCCATCCAGTCCATTTGTGACTCACCATCATGTGTTTCACCAATTTTATGTGTTATACCTGTATGGAAAAGTACACGCTCTGTAAAAGTAGTCTTACCAGCATCTATATGTGCCATAATACCAATATTACGTAGCTTATCTAAAGATACATCACGTGCCATATATATTTCTCCCTTCTTTTATTACCATCTATAGTGAGCATAAGCTTTATTTGCTTCTGCCATCTTGTGAGTATCCTCACGTTTTTTAACAGCACCACCAACACCGTTAGCAGCATCTATTATTTCATTAGCTAAGTTTTCAGCCATACCTTTACCGTTTCTATTTTTAGCATATTGTACTAACCAGCGAAGCGCTAAAGTTTGCTTTCTTTCTTCTCTAACTTCAACTGGAACTTGATAGTTACCACCACCAATACGTCTACTTCTTATTTCTAGTTGTGGTTCAATGTTTTTATAAGCTTTGTTAAATACTTCCATTGGATCTTCTCCAGTTTTATCTTTAACTATGTTAAATGCTTCATATAAAATGTTTTGAGCAGTACCTCTTTTACCACCAATCATAATTCTATTGATTAGTTTAGTAACAACTTTACTGTTAAACTTAGGATCTGCTAAAACTTCTCTTTTTTCTGCTTGTCTTTTACGCATAGTTTATTCTCCTTTCTTCTTATTTATTTTTTGGCTTTTTAGTTCCGTATTTACTTCTACCTTGTCTTCTTTTATCAATACCAGCAGTATCTAGTGTACCACGAATAATGTGATATCTAACTCCGATAAGGTCTTTAACACGTCCACCTCTTATTAATACTACACTGTGTTCTTGTAAGTTATGTCCTTCACCTGGAATATAGCAAGTTACTTCATATCCATTTGAAAGTCTTACACGAGCATATTTTCTTAATGCTGAGTTTGGTTTTTTAGGTGTTTTAGTACCAACACGAGTACATACTCCACGTTTTTGAGGACTCATGTTGTTTGTTCTTTTTCTATCTTTTGAGTTAAATCCAACATTTAATACTGGGCTTTTACTCTTTCTTACTTTTTGTCCTCTTTTCTTTCTAACTAATTGGTTAATAGTAGTCATATTAACTCCTTTCTCGTACACACTTCCTGGTGTATCGCAATTTATATTTAAATTTGAGTTTTAAAAAAACTCGAACAAATTAACTATACCATTTTATATTGGTTTTGTCAAATGTTTTCTATTCATTTTACGCAAAAAAAAGAGTTTTATTACAATTTTAAAACTCTTGCACTTGTCTCTCTTCTTACTAGAGGTAATTTTTTATCTAATAAATCTATTAAAGAAATTATTTCATCTTCTACTAATATACTACTACTAGTTTTTATTTTGATTACATTACCAAACTTATCAAATACATAACTTGGATATATTTTTATGTCCAATTTTTTTGCTTTTATCTTAGAAAATTCAGAGCCTTCTACAAATACTCTTTTGTTTTCTATTATTTCTAAACATTTAACTAAATCTAAACATAAATCTCTTAAGTAGTTATTTGCTTTAGACATGCTACTTATCATTTCTACTTTTTCTATTAATGAGTGTTCTCTGCAGGGTAAATGAAGAGATTTAAGTTTATTATCTAAAGATATGTTTAATAAAGATAATGTATATAATCTTTTAAATTCGGGACTCTCGTTTCTTTGTAAACTTAAGTATTCACTAATTATAGTCATTTTTTAAGCACCTTTCTATCTCTACCTTTTATGAAACCTCTTAAAGTTTCAGTATATAAACTTTCTAAAAATATGCTATCAGTACATCTGTCGCCTATTTCTATTCTTTTTAGAGAACCTTCTCCATCATAAATATATAATGGATTAGTACTATATTTACATATAGTAAAAGTACGATTATTACTTACAATAGTTTTAGTAACTTCATATTTGTAAGCCACCTCTACTTTTCTTCCTTCTAAAAAGTCTACTAGTAAAAGCGTCAACTTAAGTAAGCTTTTTACATCTTCCCCAGTGCAAACTTTTAAATACTCTCTTAAAAGTTCTTTATCAGATAATTTAGTGAAACCAAATACACCACAATCTCTTAAGTTAGTATATAGTACACTTCTTAAATAGAAAATAATGTAGTCTAGTTTTTGAGTATAATTATCATTGTTTAATTTATTTTGATCTATAGGTAATATTTGCATTAACCATACATCCCCTTTCGTAAGATAGTATTGTACAATAATTTATACAAAAAGTCAATAAAAAAATAGCACTTTAACAAAGGATAAAAAGTACTACTCTTTTATTTATCAAAAGCCTTTATTATAGAGGTAATGAGAGATTAAAAATAATTATAGTAAAAGCAATTGATTTTATAAATTTATTCCTTCTTTCAAAAGAATGGTACTTATTATAGCACACTTTTTATATTTGTCAAGTACCAAAAAAAGCACTTTTTAATGTGCTTTTATTTCTTCTAGTTTAACACTTACTAGTTTACTTACTCCACTTTCTTCCATAGTTATACCATAAAGTGAGTCAACATATTCCATTGTTTTCTTTTTATGTGTTATTACTAGTAATTGCGTTTTACCTTTATAATGGTTAATATATTCGCCAAATTTTTCAACATTAACTTCATCAAGCGCACTTTCTACTTCGTCAAGTATTACAAAAGGTACATCTTTTAAGTTCATTACCGCAAATAGTAAACTAATAGCAGTTAGTGTTTTCTCTCCACCACTTAATAAACTTAATACTCCTGGTTTCTTTCCTGGAGGGTTTGCTATTATTTCTATTCCAGTTTCAAGCATATTGGTTGGATCAGTAAGTTCTAGTTTAGCACTTCCACCACCAAATAATTCTTTAAATACTTTCATGAATTCATTATTTACTTTTTTAAATGTAGTAGCAAACTTCTCTATCATTATGTCATCCATGTCATTTATTATTTTAAGTAAGTTTTGTTCACTAGTTACTAAGTCTTCTTTTTGAGTACTTAAGAATTCATATCTTTTACTAACTCTTTCATATTCTTCTATACTAGATAAATTAACTTCTCCTAAATTTTTTAGTGTTCTTTTAATTTCTCCTATTAAAGTTTTAGCTTCGTTTATATCAAGATTTAATTCATAGTTGTTTCTAGCTCTTTCATAAGTTAGATTATATTCTTCACTTAATCTATTTAGTAAGTTATCTATTATTACAGATAGTTTAGCTTCTTTAATATTTAAGTTATTTAATCTATCAGTGTTTTCTTTATTTTTAGAGTTATATTTCTTAAGAGTTTCTTCTTTAAATTCTAACTCTTCTATTACTTCTTTTCTTAGAGTTTCTTTATTTATAATAGCTTGTTCTAGTAACTTTTTATTTTTTTCTTTTTCATAATATTCATTTAATATTTCATCTAATTCGTTAGTTCCTTCATCTTTACCTAAAGATGTTAATTCTAAAGTAATCTTGTTTAAACTTTCATTTTCTAAGTTAATACTATTTTTTATATTGCTTTCTTTTTCAGTGCTAGATAGTACATCTAAATTAGTTTTATAAATCATATTAACTAAATCATTTAATTTATTATTAGTATCTTTTAAACTTTCTTCACATGAAGATATTTCATTTATTAGTGAGTTAATATTTCTGTTTATACTATCAAGTTCAGATTTATCAGTAAAGTTAGAATTACTTTTATTTAAACTTCCACCTGTTAAACTACCACCTACATGTACTATTTCTCCATCAAGTGATGCAATTCTATATTTAGAGTTTATTTTCTTACTTATTATTAAAGCATTATCTATGTTATCTACAACTATACTATTACCTAGTTGATTTTTTATAACACCCACGTATTCTTTATCATAAGTAACTAAGTCACTAGCAACTCCTATAAAACCTTTTATATTCTTTACTTCATTTAAAGAAGTTTCATCTATATATTTAGGTTTTATTAAGTTAAGTGGGAAAAATGTTACTCTTCCTTTATTATTAGTTTTTAAGTAGTCTATTGCCTCTTTTGCAGATATATCACTTTCAGTTACTACATAGTTAGTACTTCCTCCTAGTAAAGTTTCTATAGCCTGGGTGTAAGTACTTTCTACTTCTATTAATGAACCAATAGTATTTCTAATACCTCTTAAACTAGGGTTATTAAGTACACTTTTTACTGAATATGGAACTTTAGTCATATTTTCTATATTATAAAGAAGTATATCTCTTCTATTTACTAAATCATATTTCTTTTTAGTTAATTCATTTATTTTTCCAGTTAGTTTACTTACATTTGCTTTTTCTTTATTTAAATCATTATTTAAATCATTTAATTTATTAGTATTTTGGTTTAGTACTCTTGTACTTTCTTCTAGTTCTAAATTAAGTTTAGATAGATTAGTAGATATTTTTAGTTTTTCTTCTTCTAAATATGAAAGTCTTTGCTTTACTAAAGAACTTTCTTTATCATATTTAGTTCTTTCTTTAAGTAGTTCTTTCTTTGAATTAAGTTCATTTAATTCTTCTGCACTTAGAAGTAATTCTTTTTGCATACTAGATACTTCTTCATCAAGTTTACTTCTTTTTACTCTTAACTCTTCTATTAAAGTTCTTTCTTTTATATCACTTGTACTTTCTTCACTTATTATTAGTTCTAGTTTTTCTTTTTCATTCTTTACTAGAGTGTATTCATCATTATAAGTACTTATATCACTTGCTAAAACTCCTACTTCTATGCTTTCTAATTTCTCTTTGTTTTCTTTATATATTAAAGCTTTTTCTTTTTCTTTTTTTAAAGGTTCTATATTAAGAGAAAGTTCATTTATTAGCATATTTACTCTTTCAATATTTTCATTAGTTCTTGCAAGTTTTCTTAAAGTTTCTTCTTTTCTTTTTTTGTATTTTACTACACCTGCCGCTTCTTCTATAATACCTCTTTTTTCAAAACTATTACCGCCTAGTATTTCACTTATTTTCCCTTGCGGTATTATACTTAAACTTTCTTTTGAACTAAAGCTATCTATAAATAAATCAGTTATATCTTTAAGTCTTACTTTTTCTTTATTTATAAAGTATTCATTTTCACCAGTTCTGTAGACTACTCTTTTTATTTCTATTTCAGAAAAGTCTAGTGGTAAACTTTTATCAGTGTTATCTAAAACTATTTCTACTTTAGCACTTCTTGCTGCTTCTCTTGAAGATGATCCATTAAATATTACATCAGTCATTCCATTTTGTCCTCTTAGTGTTTTAACAGATTGTTCTCCCATTACCCATTTTAAGGCATCTACTATGTTACTTTTACCACTTCCATTAGGACCTACTATACCAGTAAAGTTTTTACTAAGTTCTAAGTTAACCGAGCTTGCAAAACTTTTAAATCCATTTATTTTTATTTCTTTTATATACATAAAACACCTCTATACACATTTCTTGATAGCTTCTTTAGCTGCATTTTGTTCTGCTTCTTTTTTGCTTGGACCTTTGCCTGAGCCAAAAAGTATCCCATCTACTACTGCATTTACTATGAAATATTTTTTATGAGCAGGTCCCCCTTCTTTTACTAAAATATACTCTACACTTTTTTTATCTGTTTGTACTAGTTCTTGAAGTGTACTTTTATAGTCATTTAAAAAGTCAACATTTTTTTCTATGTATGGTACTATTAAATCGTTAAATAGTGCAAATACTTTTTCTATTCCAAGTTCTAGATATATTACTCCAATTACTGCTTCAAATACATCAGCAATTACTGTTTTATTAGGGGCTTTTACACTATTGCCTGTTTTTATATAACTAGCTAAGTTAATGTCTTTAGCATATTCATATAAAGCATTTTCACATACATAAAGACTCCTTTTTTTACTCATTTCACCTTCATTATATTTATTTGTTTTATATATATAGTCACTACTAACTAGTTCTAGTACTGCATCTCCTAGAAACTCTAGTCTTTCATAAGAAATTAAATTATGTTCGTTTGCATAACTAGTATGAGTAAGTGCGATAGGTAGTAATTTACTTTTACTTAAGTCTACTCCATAATTAAGTAATTCTTTCATATTCTAGTCCTTCTTTCTTTGTTATTAATTCTTTACAAATACTATTATACCAACTTTACAAGAATTTTTCTATTCTTTATTTATTTTTATTAAAATTTCTAGTATAATTAAATGGGTGGGATATGAAAAAGGTTTTTATTAAGTTAATAAATATGTATCAAAGAACTCCACTTTTAACTCATGCAAGTTGTAAGCTTTTACCTACTTGTAGTGAATACTCTAAAATAGCAATAGAAAGATATGGAGTTATTAAGGGATTATATCTTACCATTAAAAGATTATTTAGGTGTCATTTTACTAAAGAAGTAAAAGTTGATATGGTACCTTTTAAGGAGAAAGAATGAAAAAAGTATTAATTATTTTATTAAGTTTAGTTTTATTAACGGGGTGTTTTGGAACAAATGAGGAAGCAACTAAAATAGCATATACTACTTATTATCCACTTGAATATGTTACTACTTATTTATATGGAAAGTTTGCTACTGTTAAAAGTATTTATCCAAATGGTACAGATCCTGCTAGTTATGAACTTACTGATAAACAAAAAACAATTTATGCTAAAGCGAGTGCATTTATTTATGCAGGGGTTTCTAGTGAAGTTAAACTTGCTGCTGATTTTATAAATAGTAATCCTAGTATTAATATAGTTGATGGTACTAAGGGAGTATCTTTTACTGATGATATTTCTGAACTTTGGCTAGATCCATCTAATTATTTAATGATAGCAAGGAATATTAAGTCAACTTTAATTGATTATACTAGTAGTTTATATGATGAAGAAAAGATAAGTAATTTATATAATGAGTTAAAGGTGGGAATAAGTGAAATAGATGTTGAACTTACTATGATGGGTAAGAATGCTTCTAGAAATAATATTTTTGTTACTGATAATGTATTTAATTTTTTAAAGAAATATAATATAAATGTTATTTCAGTAGATAGCAAGAATGAAAGTAATACTAGAAGTTATAATGAAGCTAAAACATTAATTAGTAAAGGTGATATTAAATATGCATTTACTATTAAAGGCAAAACTTTAGATAGTGAGATAGAAACATTTATTAAGAATAATAATTTAGAGATAGTAGAAATTGATCCTATGTACACTTTAAGTGAAGAACAAAGAAAAGATGGACATGACTATATAAGTATTATGAATGATAATATTACTAAATTTAAAACAGAGTTATTTAGGTAACTCTGTTTATTTTTCTATACCAAGATATTCATAAGTTTTATCGGTTACTTGTCTACCCCTTATAGTTCTTTTAATGAAACCTTCTTGTAAAAGAAATGGTTCGATTACATCTTCAATAGTTGTTACTTCTTCTCCAATAGATGCAGCTATACTTTCTATTCCAACTGGTCCTCCATTAAACTTATTGATTAAACTTTCTAGATATTCTATGTCAGTATTATCTAGTCCATATTCATCTACCTTAAGTTTAGTTAAACTTTTATCTGTTATATCTTTGTCTATTGTTTCTAGTCCATTTACAAGTGCAAAGTCACTTACTCTTTTAAGAAGTCTATTTGCTATTCTAGGTGTTTTTCTGCTTCTTTTAGCAATAGTACTAGCAGCATTCTCTTCAATTTTTAAATCTAGTACTCTAGCACTTCTTTTAACTATTTCAGTAAGTTCTTCATCTTTATAATATTCAAGTTTACAAGTAATTCCAAATCTATCTCTTAAGGGACTAGATAAGTCTCCAGCGCGTGTAGTTGCGCCTACCAAAGTGAATGGTGGTAAATCTATTTTAATATTTCTACTCTGCCCTTCACTTCCTACAATTATATCTAGTTTAAAGTCTTCCATTGCAGAATATAATATCTCTTCAATGTATTTTGGTATTCTATGAATTTCATCAATAAATAATACATCATAAGGTTCTAAACTACTCAATATAGCGGCTAAATCCCCACTTTTTTCAATAGTTGGCCCGCTTGCGGTTTTGATGTTTACCCCTAGTTCATTAGCAATTATATGACTAAGAGTTGTTTTACCTAGTCCTGGAGGACCATATAAAAGTACATGATCTAAACTAGTATTTCTTAATTTAGCTGCTTTTACAAAGACTTTTATGTTTTCTTTTACATCAGTTTGTCCAATATATTCATCAAATACTTGTGGTCTTATTGTTTTCTCAAAACTATCTACTTCTTGGTATTCACTATTTAATTCTTTGTTCATCATTCCTCCTATTTAAGTAATAATTTTAGAGCTTCTTTAATTTGATTTTCTATAGGTAAAGATGAGTCAACATCCTTTATGACTTTATTTATATCTGGTTTTTTGTAGCCTAAACTAAGAAGTACTTCAATAAGTTCGTTATTTACACTTACTGTTTCTTCTTTAGAAACTAGTTTCCCTTTTAAATCTAAAATAATTTGTCTAGCAAGTTTCTCTCCTACTTTTGGAAATTTTTCTAAATATAAAATATTTTCTCTTTCAATTGCATCTTTTATTCCTTCGAGTGTTCCACCTGCTAATATAGGAAGGGCTATTTTAGGACCTAACCCTTTTACATTTATTAACTTTAAGAATAGTTCTCTTTCTTCTTTTGTTTTAAAGCCATATAAAGAATACTCGTCTTCCTTAACTAAATTATATAAATAAACTTTTACACTTTCCTCTTCTTTAAATACATATGGGTTTGGAGTATACACTCTAAAACCTATACCATTAGTATATATAACAATATAACTTGCTTCTACACTGTTAATTACTCCTTCAATAAAATCTAGCATATTTTACCTCCACTTTAATTGTATAACAAATAGTTAAAAGTCGCAAGGTATTTAAGTTTATTTTTTAAATAAAAAAACTAAGTACTTTATGCACCTAGTTTTGAATTAACTATTTCACTAACTAATTTGAAATCAGCTTTACCTTTAAGTCTAATATTTGCTTCTTTCATAACTTTGCCCATATCTTTTTTACTTTCAGGCTTTACTTCTTCAAATATTTTATCTATTTCTTTTTCTATTTCTTCTTTAGATAGTTGTTCTGGTAAATATTTACTAATTAATTTAATTTCTCTTTCTAAATTATCAGCTAAATCATTTCTACCAGCACTTCTAAATTCTATAATACTTTCTTTATGCTGTTTAACTTGTCTAGAAGCAACTTCAATAACTAAATCATCATTAATCTCTTCAAGTTTATTATTTATCTTTTGAAGATCAATTGCACTTTTAAGAAGTCTTATTGTGCTTAACGACTCTTTGTCATGACTTTTCATAGCTTCTTTCATATCATTATTTATATTATCATATAATGCCATTATTTAGCCTCCTTTGTAATTAATTTTTTAATTAAACTTTTATATATTATGTAGATACATGCTACTGCTAAAACAATTAGGAATATTCCAAAAGGTACCGAGTCTTTATCTTTTATAAATGTAATTCCAACATATGTAAGCATTATAGAACTAACTAAATAGAATAACGTTACACATCCTAAAAGAAAATATCTAACAAATTTATTTTTACTTTTATTTAGTATAACTTCTATTATATCAAGTGCACTAAAAAGCATGATAAATCCTAGCAGTTCAATAATAAAGTCAAAGTTTTCATTTAAATTAATATTCATAAATACTCCTAGTTATTATGTTTTTTATTATTTCTTCTAGCATTTTTAATTGCTTCTTTTTTAGCTTCTCTTCTTACAACGCCTGGTTTAGAATATTCTTTCTTTTTCTTTACTTCAGAAGGGACTCCACTTCTTTGAACCTTAATTTTAAATTTCTTTAAAGCATATTCAATGTTTCCATTCTTAACTTCAACTCTTGTCATTTCCTTTCCCTCCCTTCATCACTATATGTGATTATACCACTTAAATAACTAGATTTCAAGAAAATTGTAAGTATTTGTCGAATGTGTATTTAATAAAATACTTTTTCTATTACATCACTTTCCAAATCAAAAATAAAACTCTACCAAAATTGGTAAAGTTACTCTACATTTTCGGCTAGGATCATTTATTAGTCGCACCACCTAGAAATGTCTAAAATAATTAGAAGCATTTTATTGGATTCATGTTTAACAAAATACCCTATAAATCTATTTTAAGTTTAAGGTAAACTCTGTAAAGCAAGTAAATTATTATATAGAATAATGATATATAAAGTATAGTATATGATACTTCTAAAATAAAGTTAGAATAAGTTACACCTATAAAGTAATAACTAGGATCAAAACTAAATTTATTTATAGTTATGTTTACTGGGGATATAACTATATATAGAATTAGCAAGAAGTATAAATAATTTAATCTTTTTGAAATTAAACTAAATATAAATAATAGTACATTTAATAAATTAATTAAAATTATATTTTTAAGTACAAAGAAAGTTAAATATACTATCATACTTACATTATAAACTTCATGATTAACTATTTCTTTATTTAAATTACTTACCAAGAAAATAATAAAAGGCACTAGATAAGCAAGTAAAAGATTTAGTGTATTTAGTAAAATAATCTTTTTAATACACTTTTTAATAAAAGTTTTTCTATTATTAAGTCTTAATATATAATTATAATTATTTTTAATTTCAGTAATAGTTTTAATAGTTATTCCCATTGTTATAAGAAGTATTGATGCTATACTAAAAGGGTTAGTTATACATTCAAAGTAATTAATAAATATATTATTAGAAGAAGTACTTGTAATATTAAAAAGTACACTTGTACTTCCTAAAATAATAGTAAGTATAGTAAAAAATATGTAAGTTTTGTTTTTTAACATATATAAGTTATTTTTCATCTATTACTTTTCCTTCTGTGAATTTAATTATTTTATCTACATTTAAATTAACTAAATCTTCTTTATAGTGTGTACTTATTAAAATTATTTTATCTTTCTTAATACTATTTATATACTCACATATTTTTTTAACCGTTTCTTCTTCTAAAGCGTTAAAAGGTTCATCAAGTAATATTATTTCTGTTTCTTCTACAAATGTAGCCGCTAGGGCTAGCTTTTGTTTCATACCTTCTGAAAATTTAGAATATATTTTTTTGTTATTTTCTAAATTAACAACGTCAAGAGTTTTTTCTATTTCTTTATCCCCTACTTTATGTTGGATGTTTGTTAGTACTTTTAAATTATCAAAAGCATTCAAATCGTTAAAAAACTCTGGTTTTCCTATAAATGCGCGCATACTAGGTGGAAATTTATCATTACTACTATAGTTTACTTTGTCAAAAAGCACTTCTCCGCTTGTAGGATAATATAGTCCAGCTAGTACTTTAAAAAATACGCTTTTACCACTTCCATTTTTACCTGTTATACCATAGATATTTCCTTTTTCAAATTTTAAATTAACATTATCAAAAACTGTATTTCCTTTAAATTCCTTCTTTAAATTAATTACTTCTATCATAAGTTTTCTCCCTCCATAATTGTTATTACTCTTTCTTTATTTTTAAAGATTATATATAAAGCTAATGAAGATAAAATTACTAGCACTATTTTAATAACAGTCATAGTTATTAGCTTAGGATTATTTATATCAGAAAGACTAATTAATTCAAGCATATTAATGTCACTTATTTTTGTAGAGTTATAATAAAATTTAAATGAACCAACTAATAGTATAGTTATTATATAAAACGCAGAAGTTTTTACAAATGATATAATATTATTTTTACTTCCTAAACTAAAGATAAATGATATGTTTATTAAAAAGATACTTTGTAGTAATGGGTTTATTAAATAAAGTAATATAAATCTTATATTTATAAATGATAAATCAAATGAATTAGTAATCATGATGATATTTATTATTAGTAATAAGATAAATAATATTGGGTATATAATATAATGTAAGTTATATGAATATATTTTCTTTATGTATTTGTTGTAAGATATTCTATTTAAATAGTTTTTTATAGTTAAACTACTAAAATAATATGTAGTTATAAATGTCCAAGAGAATATTAGTAGAAAATATATTATAAATGTATAAACTGATACTTCTGTACTTGTAAGTTCTAAAAATGTTTCATTATTATTTTTTATTAAATTGTAGTTGTTTTTAATAATTTTACATTCTTTAGAATTATTATTTTTACAAAAGTTATACTCTTCTCTTTCTTTAATAATATTTTTACATATTTGGCTACTTACATTTAAACAATTATTATAACTTTCTTCTTTATTTTTTAATAATTCGTTTTTATAATTTTTATATTCTAAAAAATTAAATATAAAAATTAATAATATAAAAGTTAAAACTATACTAAAGATTACCTTACTATATTTCATATGTTACCTCAATTTAATTATACTTTAATATGAAAGGTATGTCAAAAAAAATGTCCAATATTATTAGTAAATAGATTTTTTTTACTAATTATAGTATAATTAAATTGAGGTGTAAAAGTGATAAAATTTAAAAAAAATGCTGGATATGCTAATCGTGGTATGTTTCTAGAGAATTTAATCAATAATACTAATACATACTACTTAAGTAAAGATATAGCAGTTATATATAAGAAACCTACACCTATAAAGGTACTTAATATATCTTATAGAACTGAGAAAACCACGCTTATTGATAAAGCTGTTTTTAGTGAAACAAGTACACTTGACTATAATGGTATATATAAAGGAAAGTATATTGAGTTTGATGCTAAGGAGTGTAAGAGTAAGACTTCTTTTCCACTTTCTAATATAAAAGAGCATCAAATTAACCATATTAGGAATATTATTAATCATGGAGGAATAGTATTCTTAATTATATTTATGAATAATAAGTTTTATTTATTTAAAGGAGATACACTTTTAGATTTTATAAATAGTACTGATAGAAAAAGTATTCCATTTGAAGTGATAGAAAGTAAAGGATATGTTATTAAAGAAGGATATATGCCTAGAATAGATTATATTAAAATAATAGATGAAGTATATTTAAAGGAGGAGAAAAATGAAATCTCTAAAAAGTAAAATTAAATTTAATGAAATAAGGAATAAAAAAGAAAAATTAAAAGCAAAATTTAAAAAGAAGGATAAAAGTACTACTCCTAAAGAAAAGAAACCTAAAAACAAAGCTAGACTTTGGTATAGAATTTTAATTGTTGTTACAGGACTTGGAATTGGAGTTTTTGGAATTATGTTTGTATTTGCACTTTATATTGTTATAAGTGCACCTGACTTTAATGAAGATGATTTGTTTAATAAAGACTCAACTGTTATTTTTAAAGCTAATGGTGAAGTATTAACTACTCTTGGAATGAATGCAGGAGATGGAAATGTTGAGAAGAGAACTAAACTTACATATGATGAACTTCCTGAAGTACTAATTGATGCAGTTGTTGCAACTGAAGACTCTAGGTTCTTCCAACATAACGGTGTTGACTTAGCTAGGTTTATAAAAGCAAGTTTAGGACAACTACTTGGTAATTCTGGTGCTGGTGGTGCTTCTACTTTAACAATGCAAGTTAGTAAAAATGCACTTACAGATACTACATCTAGTGGTATTAAAGGTATTATTAGAAAGTTTACAGATGTTTATTTATCTGTGTTTAAAATAGAAAAACAATATACTAAACAAGATATTATAGAACTTTACTTAAATAGCGAATTTTTAGGAAATCAATCATTTGGTGTTGAACAAGCAAGTCAAGTTTATTTTGGTAAAAGTGCAAGTAATTTAAGCCTAACTGAAGCTGCTTTAATTGCTGGGTTATTCCAAGCTCCAAGTGCATATGATCCTTATGTTTATCCTGAAAAAGCAACTGCCAGAAGAAATCAAGTGTTAAATTTAATGGTAAGACATGGTTATATTACTAAAGAGGAAGCACAAATAGCCAAAGATATTCCAGTAAAAAGTTTACTTACTGAAAGAAAAAGTCATTTAAATATTTATCAAGGTTATATAGATACAGTTATTGAAGAAGTAATGGATAAATATGATGTTAATCCATATAAGGTTCCAATGGAAATTTACACTTATTTCGAAAGTGAAAAACAAGATGTAATAAATAGTATATATAATGGTAGTAGTGGTTATAAATTTAAGGATGATGCTATTCAACTAGCTGTTGCAGTAGTAGATAATAAAACTGGTGCTTTAATAGCTGTTGGAGCTAGAAGAAATGACAAAGGAGAACTAGGATATAATTATGCTACTATGATTAATAGACACCCTGGTTCAACTATTAAACCTATACTTGATTATGGCCCAGCATTTGAATATTTAAACTGGTCTACTTATACCCCACTTTTTGATGAAGAAGTAAGTTATTCTAAAGGTGGTACTATTAAGAACTGGAATAATAAATATGAAGGTTTAGTTACAACAAAAAGAGCTTTATCAGCATCAATGAATACAGCTGCTCTTCAAGCATTTCAAGCTACTAGCAATGAACAAAAATGGAATTTTGCAACTAGTCTTGGAATTACACCAGGTAACGCTGGAGGTATAATACATGAATCTGCTTCTATTGGTGCTTTTGAAGGGGTTAATCCTAAAAAACTAGCAGGAGCCTACAGTGCTATTGCAAATGGTGGATATTATACTGAACCACATGCTGTTAAAGGTATTAAATATAAAGAAAGTGGAAATACTGAAGAAAAGAAATATACAAGAGAAAGAGTTATGAAAGAAACAACCGCTTATATGCTTACTGATATTTTATTTGATGTTACTACATCTAAAGCTCATGTAAGTGGAACACAAGTTGCTTCTAAAACTGGTACAAGTAGTTATGACACAGACTTTTTAAAAAGATTGGGTTTATCTAATAACGTTATTCAAGACTCTTGGGTTGCTACTTATAACCCTGACTATACTATAGCATTTTGGTATGGATATGATGAACTTACTAAAGAAATGGTAGAAAAGAAACAATACAATTTAATGAGTAATGCTACTACTAACAGAAATAAGATACACGGAATTTTAGCTAAAGGCATTTTTAATACAGGAAGTAAGTTTACTGTACCAAAAGGACTTAATCAAATAGAAGTTGAACTTGAAACTATACCTGCTAGATTAGCAAGCGAGAATACTCCTGAAGATTTAAAAGGTAAATTCTATTTTATAGCTGGTACAGAACCAACTGAAGTAAGTACTAGATTTACTACACTAGATAATCCTACAAATGTAAAGGTAGTTGAAACAGGATCAAGTGCGAATGTTTCATGGTCTAGTCCAGGTACTCCTAGTGCAGTTGATATTAATTATTTAACTAATTATTTTACAGCCAACTTTAAAGACTGGGCTGAAAAGAATTTAAATAAGAGACTTACTTATAATACACAAAATATTGGAACATATGGTTTTGATATATATTTAAGAAGTGGGGCTAATCTAACGTATGTTGGAAGAACTAATGAAAACTCTTATACTATAAAGAATACAAGTAATTATGATTCAGTTGTAGTTAAAGCTTCATATTCAATTTATAAGGGAAATCAAAGTACAGGAGCAGCAGCTGAGTTAACTGGCTCTACTACAAGCTTTTCAGTAGAACTAGAAGCTATAGAAATGCCAAGTGGTGAATATATAGTTCATCCTACTTATAAACTTAACGATACTGTTGGAGATCTAGGACTTAGTACAATTAAATTCTTAATAAATAATTTAGATGTTACTAAAACTATACCTAGTTCAGATATGAAATATGAAATTAGTGATTGTACAAATGCTTGTACTAAAGTAGATAAAATTGATACTTCTAAAGTAAGTGAATACGAAATTAAATATATAGTTAATTATTTAGGTACACCTTATACAGAGATTAGATATGTACATGTAAAAAACGGTTAATTTAAACCGTTTTTATTTTGATATAGCTACTGTAGCAGTACTACTTGCTATTTGTAATAATTCATCACTAGTAAGACTTTCACCAATAATATAGTATTCTTTACCATTACTACTCCAGTTTAAACTAGTAGGAGTTAGTATACCTAAAACATTACCATACTGAACAACATCTCCACTTACTAAAGTAGTTTCATGTTCTGAACTTCTACCACTTGCTTCTTCTATCATTATGAAAGGTTTAACTCCAGTATAAGTAAGTATAACTCTTTCTTTGTCTTCATTAGTTATTACTTCTTCTCCACTATATTTAGTACCACTTGGTAAGTACATTGGATAAACTACATTATCTAAAGTCTTACTAACGTTTTCATCAGTCTTTACTTCTTTAACACTATTATTTAAATTAAAGTATTCTTTATCATATTTAGTTTTTATATCTATTTTAGTAATAACCATCTTAATAGTTTCTACGCCACTTTTATTTTTAACTACTATTTTATTAGGTAAGTAATCATTACCTAAAGTAATTTCTTCTTCTTTAAGTTCAGTGTTATTAGGATAATTTACTTTACTAACTATAGTAAATTTATTATCTTTATTTATTACACTTCTTTCACTATCATTATTAACATCTTTTAGAAGTGTTTCTAATATATAAGTTTGACTACTATTAGTAGGCCATTCACTTTGGAACTTAAAGCTTTTATTAATACTAGGTGTTACTACATAAACACCTTCATCATTTTTAAGAATTATTTGTTCATGATTATTTTCCTTATTAACTAAACTTACTTTATAATAATTTCCTTTCTTAAATGTAACATCTACATTATAATTATACTTATCTTCATTATTGGTTATTTCCATTTCTCCAATTAAATGATAATTATCTAAAGAATTTACTTTCTTTTCAAATTCTTTTACTACATTCTCATCATTTTTACCACAACCAACTAACATAAATAATGAAAATAATACTACTAAAAACTTTTTCAAAATAACCCTCCTTTAATTATTTACATTAAATTATATTTAATTCTTAACTCTTTATGTATAAAATAAATCAAAATGATTAAACTAATAACATAAGGAGGTACTAAAGTGCAAAGTTTACAAAAAATAGCATTAGCCTTAACAATAATAGGTGCATTAAACTGGGGACTTGTTGGTTTATTTAATTTTAACTTAGTAGAAGCTATATTTGGTGTAGATGCTTTACTTACTAAAGTAATTTACTCTTTCGTAGGTTTAGCTGGTATTATTAACATAGGTCTTTTACTAACACCTTTTACAAGTAATAATACAAAATAAAAAGTATGAAAAATCAGTTTCATACTTTTTTAATATATTAATCTTCTATTAAATATGGATCAGTTTTAGTACCAGATCCGCTTACAAGTACATCATTTGATAAAGCCATGACTGGAGAATATGGTCCATTTTCTTCCACAATAAACATGTCCATACCCTTGCTACCTACATATCCATCACTGGCAGTATAGAACACGAGTGCATCCACAGAAGCATCTGGGCTCATAAGTCTATGATATTTTTTTCCAAGAAATAACCAATTGTTACTATAACATGTTTCTGTTCCGTCATAATTATATAATTCTATTGTTCTCGCGCAGTCACTGGCTAATACTCCGTATCCATAATCACTTGGATACATTAGTCCAACACTTCCTATAAATATAACTGAATTTGAATAACTGTTTGCTGATGTTTTACCCGGAACATTTCCTCTTTCTGCTGTATACCATTCTAATGCTGTAAATGAATTAGTTGAACTCGCTGTTCCTAAGTACATTTTAAAGTTTACTGTATGACTATAGTTAGCAAGTTTATATATACTAGACAATGCATTATACATTGTTGTTTTTGGCCAGTGATTTGTGTCATTTGAGTCATAAGCCATAGTAGGATAACTATTCTTTTCATAATGTCTTCTTACTCTTATTACTTCTTCTCCATTT
>OIZL01000827.1_pt1 | contig 20073 bp, 20 predicted proteins | sample 1588541 | NCBI WGS metagenome assembly OIZL01 (sample SAMN03283285) | human gut metagenome | biome: human-associated habitat; material: feces | host: Homo sapiens | place: Peru | collected 2012 | reverse complement strand
CACCCCCCAGGGGGCCTTCTCTTGCCCCTACGGGGCAATTTACCTTGTGTCGTCAAATCCGAATAAAGCCATAAAGGCCCTTAACAACCCCAAGGCTTAATGTAAGTTACGCCTGATATTCGGTAAGCGCCTTTTCGCAGTCCGCAACGCTGCGGGCAAGCTGCCTTGCGTATTCCGATACCGGCCCCGTCTCCCTGCCGGCCATGCCTATAAAGTCACGGTTGGCACTGACAAGCCTGCGGTACATCAGAAGCAGCGCGTGGAATCTGCCCTGTTGGGCGTTGATTTCCTCTTCCTGACGGCGTATGCGCTCCCGAAGCTCGCTTTCGGTACGGCGGTACGTCTCCTCCTTCTTTTCGGCTTCCTCAGCTATTGAGGTTATGTAGTCAAGCCCCTCTATAAACGCCGCGCCGTCCATCCCCTTGAGTCTGCCTATGCGCGCCGCAACGCCGCCTGCCGCCTTTCCGCGTCCTTCGCTCTGCTTTGGGATGCAGTACGGGTCAAAGTCCACCCCCTCGGCCTTCAGCTCCTCGGCTACCTGCCTTACCAGCGCCGGCCGGTTCTTCAGCAGCGCCCGGTATTTATTCTGGTACCTGAGCATTGCCCTGTTGTCCCCGCCGCCCATGCTCATGGTGCAGCAGCGGACGGATATGCCGTTTGCCTGGGCGCTGAGCACCGTGCGGAGCAGGGAATGTATCTCCTCCTCGGTAAAAGGCACGAAGGCCCCCGCGTGAAGCGCCGTGGTGCTCAGGTCCTTTTCCTTTATGCGGGCATAGTAATAGTTTCTTACACTGTTTGGCTTTCGCCCCGTCTGTTCCGCCACCGCCTCAAACACGCTTTTAAGCGGGGTCCCTCTGCCCACGCTCTTTTCTATCTCCGCAAAGAGCAGTGTGTCCTCCTCCTTTTTCCAGCCTGTGCGGCCACGCTGTATATCGGCCATATAAAATTACCTCCGTCAATGTTTGTTGCTGCTATTATTTCCCAGGTTTCCGCAGTACATACATAAAATAACAAAAACCAAAGCGTCACTATCAGCTTTGGTTTCTGTCAATTTATATGCGTTTTTAAGCCGGGATATTATCCCTGCGGCAGCTCCTTACATTTCGAGGCTTCCGGTGGTGCGGGGGAAGGGCAGCACGTCGCGTATGTTGGCCATGCCGGTCACATACATCACCATGCGCTCAAAGCCCAGCCCGTAGCCCGCGTGCTTAACGCCGCCGTATTTGCGCAGGTCGAGATACCAATCGTAATCCTCTACCCTCATGCCCATCTCCTTTATGCGGTTCTCCAGCACCTCGAGGCGCTCCTCACGCTGGCTGCCGCCTATTATCTCGCCCACGCCGGGCACCAGCAGGTCCGCCGCCGCCACGGTCTTTCCGTCGTCATTAAGGCGCATATAGAAGGCCTTGATATCCTTGGGGTAATCGGTAACGAACACCGGCTTTTTATATACCTGTTCGGTCAGATACCTTTCGTGCTCGGTCTGGAGGTCTACCCCCCACTCTACCGGGTACTCAAACTGAGCGCCGCTGTTTTTGAGTATTTCCACGGCCTCGGTGTAGGTTATGCGGGCAAAGTCATTGTTCACCACGTTGTTAAGGCGGTCTATGAGCCCCTTATCCACGAAGCTGTTGAAGAAGCTCAGCTCGTCCGGGCAGCGCTCCATTACGGTACGGATTATGTATTTTACCATGTCCTCGGCGGTATCAAGATACCCCTTCAGGTCGCAGAAGGCCATCTCAGGCTCTATCATCCAGAATTCCGCGGCGTGGCGGGCGGTGTAGCTCTGCTCGGCGCGGAAGGTGGGGCCGAAGGTGTATATATCCCTGAAGGCAAGGGCGAAGGCCTCGCCGTAAAGCTGGCCGCTGACGGTCAGGTTTGCGCTGGTGCCGAAGAAATCCTTGGAGTAGTCCACCTTGCCGTCCGGGGTCTTTGGCACGTTTTCAAGATCGAGGGTAGTTACGCGGAACATCTCGCCCGCGCCCTCGCAGTCGCTGGCGGTGATGAGCGGGGTATGTACATACAAAAAGCCCCTTTCGTCAAAGAAGCGGTGTATGGCCTGGGCAACTACGTTGCGAACCCTGAAGGTGGCCTGGAAGGTGTTGGTGCGCGGCCTGAGGTGCTGCATGGTGCGAAGATACTCAAGGCTGTGCCGTTTCTTCTGCATTGGATAATCGCTGGCGCAGAGGCCCTCTATCTTTATTTCCCTCGCCTTCACCTCAAAGGGCTGCTTTGCATCCGGAGTGAGCACGAGGTCGCCAACTACGCTTATTGCACAGCCGGTATTTATTTGTTTTATTATATCGTTGGGTATATTATTCTCATAAACCACCTGTACGTTCCTGAAGCAGGAGCCGTCGGACAGCTCTATAAAGCCAATATTCTTGCTGTCGCGCACGGTGCGCACCCAGCCGGCAATTTCAACTTCGCCCGCGTACTTAGCGGGATCCTTGTTCAGTTCACACAGTCTGATCATGAGAATACCTCCAAATGTTTCGCTTTTTTCACTTTACATAAATAAAGCTTGCCCTTCATTATATCCCCGCTCACAAGCTTTTGCAAGGCAGCAGGGATATTTTTGCCGCCACCGGAATAAATATTTGAAATGACAGTACGTCCACTACCTTACGGAGGATAAATTCGCCATGTATCAGTCTCCAGTGCCGCTGATAGTGATACGCTCCGCCGCTCCCTCCCTCATAGAGGTCAACGGGCAGATACTCGGGGAATGCCGCTCGGATTCCCACATAGCCATGCCCGCCGGTGATAACGGGGATTACTTTATTTCCGCCATACCCCTTTCCTTCGGCCCATGGAGGTATCCCATCACCCGGAAGCTGTCCCTGTGCGACGGAGAAGCTCTGCCCACACAGGGACCCGATGTTTCCCTCTGCCGTTGGCCCGGCGGGGTATATGAAATGTATTTCGGCCCATCGGCCGATTTTCCCGTACAGCCCGCCGACTTCCCCAGGGAGCTGGATCAGCTGGGCTATATGCAGGGCCGCAGCCGCCGCAACCTTACGCTTTTCCGCGAGAACGGCCTGAAGCTGCTCATAGAGGAAGATGGGAGGTCGTCCAGCTGCATTTCCATAGGCCCCGGCGAGTACGGTTCCCTAACGCTTTACGGCGTAGCCGGGCGGCAGCTGGTAGCTGTATCCACATTTGAAGGCGGACGGCAGAGGCTTCTCATGCTGGACGACAATATGAACTCGCTGCTGGAGCTTTACGGCGAAAGCATATTGCTGGAGGAGGGCAGCGTATCGCTCATAGAGCCGCTGGGCACCCTGCTGGGCCACCAGCGCCGAACCCGCTACAGATATCAGGGGGGCGGCTTTTCGGCCGACTGCCCAGAAACCGGTTTTTTCACCCGCGAGTATAAATACCCAGCCGACAGGCAAAAGCTGGTCATAGCCTTCTGCGAAGCAGTCCGTGAAGGCTTTGACGTTGAGGCGGCGTCATATATGACAGTATCCCTCAAGATGGACTTTTCCATTGACGAAATAAGAAATTTCCTGGGAAATTTTGACTGCTGCCGCCCACCCCTGTCAGACCGCAGCGGCCGCCTGATTGGGCTTATTGAAACCGGATCGGACGGGGTAGCCTGCGCAAGGCTTTACGAATTTGCCTTTGAAGACGAGCTCATAGCAGACATATCCGAGGCATAGAAAAGGAGCTTCCCGCCGGAAGCTCCTCTGTTTTTCTGCTTATATTCTCCGCACGAACTCCGTCATCATTGCCTCGAAGCGACAGGCACCTTCCTCGGCAATGCGTATGACCTCGTCTGTGTCCATAGGGGTACCCGCTACACCTGCTGCCATGCAGGTAAGCAGCGTAAGGCCGAGTATTCGCATGCCGCAGTGGTTGGCGGCTATAGCTTCAGGCACGGTGCTCATGCCCACCGCATCGCCGCCCAGGGCGCGTATAGCCCTTATCTCGGCGGGCGTCTCGAATTGCGGCCCCGCCATGTAGAAGTACACTCCCTCCCGCACTGTTTCGCCCCGCTCATTTGCTATGGCCCTGAATATATCGCCGTACTCTTTGTCGAACACGCGGGACATATCCGGAAACCGAACGCCGAATTCCTCCATGTTCGGCCCGGCCAGTGGGCTGCCGGGGGCGAACTTTATATAGTCGGTTATTATCATGAGGTCCCCAGGGCAAAAGCTTTTGTTTATGCCCCCGGCGTTGTTTGTGATGACCAACTTGTCAATGCCCAAAAGCTTCGCCACCCGTATTGGATAAGCCACATCCTCCATAGTATAGCCCTCGTACACATGGAGCCTTCCCTGCATCACAAGTACCTGCCTGCCGCCCAGTTCGCCTGAGACAAAACGACCGATATGCCCAATAGCCGTAGCTGTCTTAAAATTAGGTATGTCACCATAAGGTATGTGGACAGGTTTTTTTATTTTATCTCCCAGGCCGCCCAAGCCTGTGCCGAGTATCATCAATATCTCGGGCTGCCTGCCGCCCAGCCGTTCCCTTATGCTATCCGCGCTCTCTCTGTATTGTTCAAGGGTATACATATGCCTTTCCTCCCTTATGTCATTTTTGAAGTGTGTTTTGATTATATCATGAGACCACTCAGTAATAAAAAAAACGAGCTTCTGCTCCTGATATGCTCAACCGCATAGCCATACCCGGCTGCCTTACCGGTCCTCATCTAAACAAGGTGCTCAATCCTGAAAAGATAGTAAGCCAGCCTTTCTGGACATATTTTTCCCAGCCCCCATTCAACAAAACAAGCTGATGAAGGTCTTTACTATAATCACCGCCATATTCCCTCCACTCACCCTCATGGTCGGCTGACACGGCATCAGATTCGACATGCCGGAGCCAGACTGGCCCTGGGGCTACCCTGTGGTAATAGTCATCAGCATAGCTGTGGTGGCCGGGATGGTGTGATGCTATGAAAAAATGGCTGTAAATAAAAAAGCAGTACTATAATGCTAGCACTGTTTTTTTCCTGGAGGCACCACCCGGAATCGAACCGGGGATGAAGGTTTTGCAGACCTCTGCCTTACCGCTTGGCTATGGTGCCGATGTGGAGCGGGAAACGGGGCTCGAACCCGCCACCTCCGCCTTGGCAAGGCGGCGCTCTACCAAATGAGCTATTCCCGCATCTTGGCATTTCACTGTCTTTTCGCCAGCGCGCTTAATTATAATAGCGCAAGACGGAATGGTTGTCAACCCCGTCTTGCGCAAATTTTGCAACTTTTTTTGTGGGCGACTATAAGCTCAAAAACTCTGCGGCGTTTTTGTATTGGATCTTTTCGAGGGCCGTTTTTGACAGGGGAAGGGAGCGCAGCCGGGCGAGTTCCGTGCCGGCGTCCCACATAGGATAATCGCTGCCGAACATTATCCTGTCCTCACCGTACATATTCATGAACTCCATTATCCTCTCGTCGGTCATGGTAAAGAAGCAGGAGGAGCAGTCCACCATTACGTTTGTGCCGGGGATGTATTTTTCTGCCTCTTTCCATTCGGTCCATCCGCCGAAGTGGGCGCATATGAGCCTGAGGCGGGGGAAGCTCTCCAAAAGCCTGGGTATGAGGCAGGGATTGGAGTAATGATAGCGGTAGTCGCCGGTATGGAAGAGTATGGGATAGCCTGTGGCTTGGCAGAAGTCGTATATGGGTCCCATGCTGCTGTCGGTTATGGCGAACTTCTGAAAGTCCGGGTGCAGCTTTATACCCTTTAACCCCAGTGATTCAGCCCGCTCCAGCTCGGCTATCGGGTCCTCCATACCCGGATGTATGGTGCAAAGGCCCACGAACCTGTCAGGGTGAGCCAGAACAGATGCCTTTATGAAGTTGTTTATGCTTTTCACCTGATGGGGCGTGGTCGCCGCGGAGTGTACCACAAATTTGTCCACTCCCGCCCTGTCGCCTATTTCCAGCAGTCTTTTGACTGAGCCGTTGGGGTTAGTCATGTGCTTATCGTAAAAATAGCCGATGTTCATTGCCGCTTTTTCGGCAATATTATCCGGGTAAATATGAGCGTGTACGTCGATGACCATTGGTAGAGAGTCTCAGTCCTTATCGTAAAAATAAATTATCGTATTATTATAGCATATTTTGAGATGAACGGGAATGGGGGACGGGCCTGAATGCAATACAGCGCCGCCTTCAGCGCGTCAAGGTTTGGGTAGCCAGTGTCGTCCGGCATGAGGGTTATCACCTTATACCCCGCGGTGGCGGCCACGCCGGGGTTGCCCGGGTGGGAAAGCAGCGTGGTTGTTATCTCCCTACGCTGCTCTCCCTCGCCTATCGAGTCAAAGTAGGCCCGCACTACTTAAAAAATAAAAAAGGCGTTGAAGCACCCGGAACATGGCAACGCCGCGATAGGAAGGGCAGCTCAAGGGCCAGCCCCGCATAATAAAATTCAATAGAAAAAATCGAATAAAAGAGGTTGACAACGATAGCGGGTTGGACTATTATTTAACCATATTATTAAAACAATTTTAAAAATGCAGCAAACGAAGCACATATATAACGGTACGCAAAACGGTCAGCATAGGCGAAGGATCCGACACGGGGCTAAAAATTGAGCGATGAACAGCCAGACGACAAAAACGATAAATAAAACGGTCATATTAAAGCTTGCCTGTACCCACGGCACATTTTCGCGGCTGGATCTCCACAAATGGAGCGGCCTGAGCAAAATGACGGTGACTAACCTCGTGAGCGAATTTTTGAGCGCCGGGGTAATGCGTATGGCGGGCACCGAGGATACGGTGATAGGGCGCAAAGCGGAGCTTATGGAGGTCGTACCCGATTCCATAATAACCATAGGCGTGCTTATCACGCACCACGGGCTTTTTGTGGCCGGCGTCGGGCTGGACGGCACGCAGTTTGGCGTCACCCATGCCGCCATGGAGCCGGAGATCGGCTTTGACGAGTTCTGCGAAAAAATATGCTTGGGCATTGACGGCGTGATCGAGGCGCTGCCCGGCAAGAGGTTCAGCGGCATAGCCATTTCCAGCCTGGGCTGCGTAGAGTCGGCGGCCAACGTATTGGAGCTTCAGGCCTTCTATCCAAACGTCGGAAGGGTCGAAACTCTGGACAGCATGCTTACCGAAAGATACGGCCTGCCGGTCATAAGCGAAAACGACGCCAACGTGGCGGCGCTGGCCGAGCTTTATTACGGGAAAAAGCCAGTGCCGCAGACGTTTATCTACATACAGATAGACGAAGGAATAGGCGCGGGGCTCATAACCGACGGGAAGCTCTTCGGCGAGGTGGAAAGCTTTGCGGGGGAGATAGGGCACATGACGGTGATCCACGAGGGGGTGGCCTGCCGCTGCGGCAACAGGGGCTGCCTTGAATGCTATATCTCCACTACGGCTATATGCAAAATGTACGCCAGGGTCACCGGCAGGGAAAGGGCGGACTGGGACGAGGTCATGGCGGACGCCGCGGCGGGCGTGGAGGAGGCGCTGGAGGTGCTGAAAAAAACAGGCGGGTTCCTGGCCAGCGGACTGGTGAGCCTTATAAATATAATAGGCGCCGAAAAGATATATATAGGCGACCGTGGGGCGGACATACTGAAATACGTCGGGGGCTGCATCGAGGGCGAGGTCAACCGCCGGCGCTTTGTGAAAAAGCCCGTGACGATATGCCCGGCGACCTTTTCCAAGGAAGCGAGGATCATGGGCGTCGCTCCGCTGTGGATAGAGCGGGCGGGAGTGCCGGAAATAACAGAGAAGATATAATTATTTTTCGATATATATTCGGAGGAAAAATGGAAAGCAAATGCTATAACGGCTCGCCGGAGCCGGAGGTATACGCAAAGGAAGTAAGCGAGGCGCTGCTAAACACCGATTTCAACACGCTGCGGGCCATTGCGGAGGAGATACTCAAAAGCAAAAAGACGGACAGCACGGTATTTACCGCGGGCAACGGCGGAAGCGCGGCTACGGCCGGCCACATGATAAACGACCTTATGAAGGGATGCCGCGTGGAGGGCCGCGAGGGCTTTAAGGCGGTATGCTTGAACGATCCCAACGCGGTGGTGACCTGCCTTGCCAACGACTTCAGCTATGAGGAGGTATACGAGATAGAGCTGCGCACCATAGCGCGCAGGGGCGATATTCTCATAGTGTTCAGCGGCAGCGGCAATTCGCCCAACATAATACGCGCCTGCCGCACGGCGAAGGAAAAGGGCATGACGGTGATAGGCTTCGGCGGCAGGGATGGCGGCAAAATGAAGGATATATGCGATATATGCCTGATAGCGCCCACATACAGCATGGAGCAGATAGAGGATCTTCACATGTTCTATGTGCATTCGCTTATATGCACCCTCAAGGACAGGCTGCGGCGGGTATGGGATGTGGAGACCATAAGGTATCCCGAGAACAGGCCGGAGTTTGCCATATTTGATTTTGACGGGACAGTAAGCCTGTTGCGCGAGGGGTGGCAGCCTATAATGTATAATTATTTCATTGATGAGATAATGGCCTGCCCAGAGGCGCCGGACAGGGAAGAGACAAGGGCTCTGGTGATGGACTTTGTGGATAAGCTCACCGGCAAGCAGACCATATTCCAGTGCATCCATCTGCGCGATGAGATAGTGCGGTTAGGCGGGGAGCCCAAGGATCCGCTGGACTATAAGAGGGAATACCTCAGGAGGCTGCTGCTTCATATAAAGGAAAGGCACGAGGCGCTGAAAAACGGCGGCGACGCGGAGCCCTACCTTGTGCCCGGCGTGAAGGATACGCTCGCGGCCTTGAAGCAGAGGGGCGTCAAGTGCTTCCTTACCAGCGGCACCGACGAGGAGGACGTGGTGGAGGAGGCGAAGCTGCTGGGCGTATACGATCTTTTTGAGAGCATACACGGGGCCACGGACGCAAATTCGACGGTATGCTCGAAGGAGCTCGTGCTGCGGCAGCTCATCGAGGAAAAAGGGCTAAAGGGAAGCGGGCTGCTCGGCTTCGGCGACGGCTATGTGGAAATAGAGCTTACCAAGCAGGCCGGCGGCTATGCCGTGGCGGTCGCCACAGAGGAAGGAAAAAGGGATACGTCGGTCAACGGCTGGAAGCGCAGCAGGCTCATAAGGGCGGGCGCGGACTGCGTGATACCGGACTTTACGGATACCCGGCGGTTGATGAGGTACATCTTCGGCGAATAGCCGGAGGCGGGATAGCGAGGAAAGGAGCGGAATATGCCATACAGTATGTTTGATACATCGAGGCTCAGGCTCAAGCCGCTGGCGGAGCGCGTACACGACGTGGACCTTATGAAGGTGCTGATACCCGTGGATGACAGCCCGGCGGCCATAGTGAACGAAAAGACCGAGGCCATATCCGATGCGATAGCCGCGGCAAAGAAGGCCGGCGCGGCAGTGCTTCTCATGTACGGCGCTCATGTCATACGCACCGGCAGCGCCGCATATATGATAGAGCTTATGAAGCGCGGGCTGGTAACGCATTTTGCTACCAACGGCGCGGGCAGCATACATGACTATGAGTTTTCCCTCATTGGGCAAACCTGTGAGTCGGTTGCGAGGTACGTCAGCGAGGGGCAGTTCGGCCTATGGAATGAGACCGGCCGCATAAACGATATAATCCGGGAGGGCGTACAGGACGGGCTGGGAGCAGGGGAGGCTATAGGCCGCTATATATGGGAGCAAAAGCTGCCATACCGCGAGCACAGCGTGCTTGCAAACGGATACAGGCTCCATGTACCCTGCACCGTACATATAGGAATAGGAAACGATATACTGCACGAGCACCCCAACACCAGCGGCGCGGCCTTGGGAGAGGCGTCTTACAGGGACTTCCTCATATATGCCCAGACCGTTACAAACCTCGAGGGCGGTGTGTTTATGGATTTCGGTTCCGCCGTCACGGGGCCGGAGGTGTACCTGAAGGCCCTTGCCATGGCCCGCAACGTAGCGCATCAGGAAAACAGGAGGATCGCCCACTTTACCACGGCGGTATTCGATATGCAGCCGCTTCCGGACGAGGGCTACGACGTTACGCCGCCTAAGACGGATCCGAGGTACTATTTCAGGCCGTGGAAGACCATACTTGCGCGGACGGTGGCCGACGGAGGAAAGAGCTATTATGTGCAGGGACTGCATAAGGATACGCTGCCGAGCATAGCAAAGCTCGCGATGGAGAAGGACAGGATATGAATTTCAAGGCGACTGCGGAGCTTTTAAATGAGGGCGCGGCTCCGGTCATAACGGTATTCGGCGATTTCTGCCTGGACAAGTATCTCTATATTGACGCCGCGCTGGATGAGCCCTCCGTGGAGACCGGCCTTACGGCCTATCAGGTGACAGAGCAGCGGCTCTATGCCGGGGCCGCCGGCACTATAACGAACAACCTGTGCGCGCTGGGCGCAAGGGTATACTGCGTAGGCGTGGCTGGCGAGGACGGCGAGGGCGTCGGCCTGCTGCAGAAGCTTCGCGAGGCGGGGGCGGATACTTCATTCATGGTGAATACGGACAGGCGGCAGACCTGTACATACATAAAGCCCATGCGCCGCGAAAATGGCAGCGTCCGCGAGATGAACAGGATCGACCTGAGGAACTTTACGGATACGCCGGCGCAGGTGGAGGATGAGCTTATAAGCAATCTGGAGAGGGCCGCCGGGCTTTCCGACGCCGTGATAGTATGCGACCAGTACCTCGAGGAGAACAAGGCCGCGGTGACGGCGCGGGTAAGGGAGGCCATTGCGCGCCTTGGGGAAAAATACCCGGACGTTATATGGTATGCCGATTCCCGCGGGTATGCGGACAAGTTCGACAACGTCATTATAAAATGCAACCACAGGGAAATAGCCGCAATATTCGGCGAGGACCCGGAGGACATGACGCCCGGACGGGCGAAGGACCTGGCGGCGCGAATGTACGCCGAAAAGGGCAAACCCGTTATCGTCACGATGGGCGAAAGGGGGTCGGTGGTGTTCGACGGAAAGGGCTGCGATGTGCCGGCGTTTCCGGTAGAGGGCGAGATAGATATATGCGGCGCAGGGGACGCCTGTAACGCGGGAACGGTGTTTGCCCTGACAAAAGGCGCGGGGCTAAGGGAGGCGGCCGCCGTGGGCAACGCCTGCTCCAGCATAGTAATAAAGCAAATAGGCGCGACCGGCACGGCAGCGCTCCGGGATGTGCTGTATCTGCTTAAAAATTACGGAGGATAAGGAAAAGATGAAGACCAAGGCTCTTTGGGTAACGGCGCCCGAAAAAATCGAAATAAGGGAAGCGGAGCTTCCTGCTCCGAGGTATGATGAGATCCAGGTGCACACAAGGGCTGTGGGAATATGCGCGTGGGATTCTTACCTTTACAGGGGGATGAGCGCGCCCGGCCCAATACCTTACAGGCTGGGCCACGAGGGAGTAGGTACGGTCACCGCCGTGGGAGAGGGAGTAAAGGGCTTTAAGCCCGGCGACAGCATATTTGTCGGCACCGGCGGCGATGAGATGATGGCGGAGGACTTCAACGTGCAGTATGACTGCGCGGCGAAGATACCTGAGGGCGAGAGTGATTTTGCAAAATGGGTAGGTGAGCCTACGGTATGCGTGGTGAACCTCCTTCAAAAGGCCGACATACAGCCCGGCGACAACGTAGTGCTCATAGGCGCGGGGTATATGGGGCTGCTGACGGTACAGGGGCTTCGCGGCACGCCCTACGGAAGGGTGACGGTATTCGATATAAACGAGGATAACCTGGCCGTCGCGAGGGAGTATTTCCCGGAAGACTGCTACAACACGGCGACCCCGGAGGGACAGGCGAGGATAGCCGAGATAAAGGCAGAGGGCGGCGCAGACGTGGTGATAGAATTTGCGGCGGCGGAGGCCACCTTCCGCCTGGCTAACGAGCTTACGGCAGGCGTGGGCGGAAAGCTGGTATTCGGCGCATGGCACAGGGGCGAAAGAACCATTGACGGTAACCGCTGGCATACCACCGGCCTCACTGTGATGAACGTTGCGCCCAAGACCAACCCAAGGTTCAGGGATCTTACGGCCCCTACCGGCGCGCTCATAGCCCGGGGGCTTTACGACACGAAGCGGCTCGTGACCCACACCGCAAGGTTCGGCGACATGGACGGGATGAACGACATATTTATCAAATCCATAAAAAAGACGGACGGATACATAAAGGGCGTCATAATGTTTGACGAGTGATTCGGGATGATACGGCGCAAGCCGATTATCAAATAAAACTTTTTTTCAAGGAGGAAGAAAAATGAAAAAGTTCCTGGCTATTTTTGTAGTGCTGGCAATGGTTCTGTCCATGGCGGCCTGCGCAGCCCCCGCTGCCGAAGAGCCCGCTCCCACCGAGGAAGCTCCGGCAGCCGAAGAAACCACTGAGACCGCGGCCCCCGCTGGGGAGGCAAAGAGCTTTAAGATCGCCTGCGTCATACCCTCCGGCGACCATGGCTTTACCGGCGAGTCCGTCGCGCACTGCAAGATGGAAGCCGAAGAGCTGATGAAGAAGTATGAAGGTCTTGAGATCGTCGTAAAGGACGGCCTTGAGGCATCCGATCAGATCACTTCTATCGAGAACCTTATCGCGGGCGGCGATGTAGACCTTATCATGCTGTGGCCCATGGAGGGCGAGGCTCTCCGCAGCGCGGCCCAGACCATAATCGACGCAGGCATCGAGCTGGTGATCTACGACCGTCTCATCAACAACTTCCAGGGCCTTGTAGGCGAGATCATGGGCGATAACGTAGGCATCGGCAACATGATGGGCGAGTGGCTCAACACCTACTATGCCGACATGGACAAGGTACAGTACCTCCGCTTCGTAGGCGACAGCTCCACCGTTACCTCCCAGCGCTCCGAGGGCATGGATGCCAAGCTGGATCCCAAGTTCGAGCAGGTAGCCGAGACCTTCGTTACCGACTGGTCCACCGAGAAGTCCCAGAACCTCATGGAGGAGTGGCTCAACGCCCATACCGCAGAGGAAGTAGCGGATCTTGATCTTATCGTTACCCACGATGACGAGATCGTTGACGGCCTTATGAACGCGCTTGAGGCCTATACCGGCGGCGACGTCAACGTAAAGGTTATCACCTCCGTCGGCGGCCGCGAGGACACCATGAAGAAGTTTGAGAGCACCAAGACCGGAATCAAGTTCACCACCTTCTACTTCGCCCCCTCCTTCATCCGCGAGGCCCTGCGCCTTAGCGTAGCCCACCTCTATGGCGAGGAGTACACCGGTGCGAAGCTGGTAGACGGTCAGTACCTGATCCCCTCCTTCTCCATCTCCAACGCCGGCGGCGCCGATATGGACTTTGACGCCTATCGCGCATCCGACATCTACGCAGAGCGCTACTCCATCGGCAATTTCTAAAGAGATGACTGAAAAAGCTCTTTAAAGAGCGCAAATCGGGCCGGTCGCGGATCGGCCGGCCCGCATTTTACTTAACTTACCTTATGGCCATAAGGCCTTGCAGCTTATTTTAACCCTGACCAATGATTTCGTATTAAACAGCCATGGCGCATGGCGATCACCATATATATTAAACTTCAGAGAGGAGAGAAACGGCAGATGCTCGTAGAAATGAAGGGCATAGTGATGGATTTCGGGCCCGTGCGGGCTGTCGATCACGTCGATCTGACCGTGGAGCCGGGTACCATAGTCGGTCTTCTCGGCGAAAACGGCGCGGGCAAGTCCACCCTGATGAACGTGCTGGCAGGCACATATCAGGCGACGGCGGGCGAAATATTCATCAACGGCAAAAAGGTAAACATAGCAAACGCCAAGATCGCAAATCAGTACGGTATACGCTTTATACATCAGGAGCTCAACCTGTGCAACGACCTCAAGGTATTTGAAAATATGTTCCTTGGGGACGAGATGACGAAAAAGGGAGGCTTTCTCGATAAGAAGGAGATGATCGCCCGATGCAGGGAGGTCTTCGACCGCATGAAGGTGAGCATCGATCCCAGCGAGACCGTCGTAAACCTCACGGCGGCGGATAAGCAGCTCGTGGAGATAGGCAAGGCGCTGCTTTTCAAGAGCGAGCTCATAATAATGGACGAGCCTTCCACGGCGCTTTCCACTCACGAGATAGATAACCTCTTCGAGATAATGCGCCAGCTCCATACCGAGGGAGTGAGCTTCATATATATCTCCCACAAGATGCCCGAGCTTTTCGAAATATGCGACGTGTACTACGTGCTGCGGGACGGCAGGCTTGTGGCAAAGGGCAATTTTGCCGACGTGGACGAAAACGAGATAACGGAGCTAATGATAGGCCGCCAACTTGCGGACGACGACTTCTCCGACCATGAAAGCGCGGTGACGGAGGAGGTGGCGCTGGAGGTGGAAAACCTCAGCGGCGAGGGCTTTGAAAATGTGAGCTTCAAGCTGCACAGGGGCGAGATACTCGCCGTGACAGGCTTGCAGGGGAGCGGCCGCGATTCCCTTGCGGACGCGCTGTTCGGCGTCATACCAGCCACAGGCCGGCTTGTCATCGCAGACAGGGCGATGCGTTCCGGGGCGAGGATATCTGCATTTATGAGGAACCACGTTGCGTTGGTGCCGAGGATGCGCAAGGAGCGCGGCATACACAACGACCTATCGATAAAGGACAACCTTTACATGGCGTACCTCAACACCGACTTCGACAGGCTCTTCATAAGCAAAAAAGATGTGGAGGAAAGGTTCGAAAGGGAGAAGAAGGTGATGTCCGTAAAGGTCGGCAGCTCCGGCGACCCCATAACCTCGCTATCCGGCGGCAACCAGCAGAAGGTCATATTGGGCAAATGGATGGAGGCGAACGCCGACATACTGCTGCTCGACAACCCGACCCAGGGCATAGACGTGGGCACCAAGTTTGAAATATACCACCTCATACTCAAGCTCGCCAAAGCGGGCAAGGCCATAATCGTATTCAGCCAGGAGTACCCCGAAATATATAAGGTGGCGGATAAGTGCATGGTGCTTTACAAGGGAAGGGTAAACGCGGTGCTGGATCGGGAAGAGCTTACGGAAAAGAATGTAATGTACTACTCTACGGGCGCGAATTTGGAGGGCGAAAAGAATGCTTAGTGCAAAGATAAACATTAAGGATATATTCAAAAAGCTGCTGCATGAATACAGCTTCGTGCTGTCGTTCATACTGCTGGTGGCCATAGCCGCCTCGGTAAACAAGAATTTCTTCACATGGACCAACATATCCAACATATTCGTTCAAAGCTCCATGATAGGCCTTATTGCAATGGGCATGAGCATGGTTATATCCACCGGACAGATAGATATATCCGTGGGCGCGCAGGTCGCCTTCATAGGCGGCTTCGGCATACTCGTCTTGAACAAGACCGGAAGCGTATGGGTAATGCTTGCGTTCTGCTGCGCGGTGGGCCTGGGCATAGGCATGATAAACGGCCTGCTTATAACCAAGGGCGGCATGCCCTCTATGATAGCTACTATGGCGATGCAGAGCGCCTGCCGCTCCGTAATAAACCACTTCGGATCCGGCGGCCCCTTCACGGTGGATTCAAAGCTCTATGAATCCTTCCGCGTGCTGGCCATAGGCGGCATACAGATAACCAAGAGCTTTAAGATACCCTATCTTATGATCATATTCATCGTTGCCGTGATAATTTTCGACAACATAATGAGAAACACTAAGCTGGGCAAGCACATATACGCGGTGGGCAGCAACGAGGTATCCGCACGGCTCTCCGGCATAAACGTGGATCTCGTAAAGATAACTACATACGTTATTACCGGCCTTATGTGCGGCCTTGCGGCGTTCATATACGCCTCCAGAATGACCGCGGTAGCGGCGGCCTCCGCAGCCACTAACTACGAGATGGACGCCATAGCCGCCGTCGCCATAGGCGGCACGGCAATGAGCGGCGGGCGCGGCAAGATAATCGGCACCTTTGCCGGCGTGCTCATGTTCAAGATCATAAGCAACATACTTACCGCCGCAGACGTTTCCACCTTCCTCAACGGCGCAATAAGCGGCGCGATCATAGTTATCGCCGTGCTGCTTCAGAATTTCCAGAACCGCAAGCGCTAAGGCGCCCGGGAACATCAAAAAAGAAAGGAAAAACGACCATGATAAAAATCGGTATTATTGGCTGCGGCAAAATAACCGAGGTGCGCCACGCGCCCGAATATGCCGAAAACCCCAACTGCAAGCTCACCGCCTTCTTTGATGTAGTAAAGGACAGGGCGGAGGCCTTCGCAAAGCAGTACGACGCCAAAGCATACGATACGATAGAGGACCTGCTCGCCTCGGATGTGGACGCCGTGAGCGTATGCGTCGCCAACAGGTATCACGCGGAGGTCGCCATAAAGGCGCTCAAGGCGGGCAAGCACGTACTGTGCGAAAAGCCCATGGCCACTACTTCGGAGGACTGCGAGGCTATGGTGAAGGCGGCGAGGGACGCCGGAAAATTCCTTATGATAGGCCAGAATCAGCGCCTTGCCAAGGCCCACGCCAAGGCGCGCGAGATAATACAGAGCGGAGAAATGGGCAAGGTGATAACCTTCGAGACCAAGTTCGAGCATCCCGGCCCGGAGGGATGGACGGGAGTCAAGGATTCCTGGTTCTTCGATAAAAAGATAGCCTCCTTCGGCGTAATGGCGGATCTCGGCGTACACAAGACCGACCTTATATATTTCCTTACGGGCAAGAGAGTGGCAAGGACCAGCGCCGTGCTCGCAACTCTGGATAAGAAGCTATCCGACGGGACGCCCATATCCGTGGACGACAACGCATACGCAATATATACCCTTGAGGACGGCACCGTGGGAACGATGCACGTAAGCTGGACCAATTACGGCGTGGAGGATAATTCCACCAAGGTATATATGCAGGGCGGCGTGCTTAGGATGTACGACGATCCGAGGTATTCCCTCATAGTCGAAAAGAAGGACGGCACGGTGACGCCCTATGAGCTGGATCTTCTCACCTCCAACAAGGAGCAGACCAGCGGCGGACGCACCTCGACCGGCGTTATAGACGCGTTCATAAACAGCATATTGACCAACACGCCCCCGGAAATATCCGGCGAAAGCGCTATATGGGCGATGAAGGCGATATTCGCGAACGAGATATCCGCCGAGACCGGCAAAGCGGTGGATATAGAGCTTAACTAAGGAGGACATTATGAAAAGGCCTATCACCATAACAACGGGTCAGTTCGGCGACCTCCCCCTTGAGGATCTTTGCAGGCTTATGAGCTCAATGGGATATGAGGGGCTGGAGATCGCCTGCCACGCCCACCTGGATGTTCACAGGGTGCTGGAGGACGAGGAGTATGTAAGGTGGTTTAAGGATACGCTCGCCAAGTATGATTTGAAGTGCTGGGCGCTGGGGGCGCACCTTATCGGCCAGTGCGTCGGCGACAACTGGGACGAGCGGCTGGACAATTTTGCGCCTGCCGCGCTGTCGGGCAAGCCGGAGGAAATAAGGAACTGGGCGATAGAGGAGATGAAAACGGTGGCGCGCGCGGCGCATAAGCTGGGCGTACATATCGTCACCTGCTTTTTGGGCTCGCCTATATGGTATTACTGGTATTCCTTCCCACAGACCCCGCAGAAAATGGTGGACGACGGCTTTGCGAGGATAAAGGAGCTTTGGAGCCCCATATTCGATGTGTTTGACGAGTGCGGCGTAAAATTCGCCCTCGAGGTACACCCCACAGAGATCGCCTTTGACTATTACAGCACGGAGAAGCTTCTGAAGGTATTCGACCGCCGGCCCACGCTGGGGCTCAACTTTGACCCCTCCCACCTCGTATGGCAGGGCGTTAATCCCTGCGTTTTCCTCAGGGACTTTGCGGACAGGATATATCACGTACACATGAAGGACGTAAAGGTGACGCTGGACGGGCGCGCAGGCATACTGGGCAGCCATATAGAATTCGGCGATACCAGAAGGGGCTGGAACTTCGTATCGCTGGGGCACGGCGATGTGGACTTTGACGGCATAATACGCGAACTCAACCAAATGGGATACCATGGCCCGCTTTCCGTGGAATGGGAGGACAGCGGAATGGAGCGCACCTTCGGGGCGCGGGAGGCCTATGAGTTTACGAAGAAGATCAACTTTGAGCCGTCGGATATAGCCTTTGACTCGGCGCTCAAGACGGACTGACAGCCAAAACCTAAAAGCGCAGGGGCGGATGATCTCCGCCCCCGATTATTTATACGGGTGAGTAAAAAATATGAATGAAACTGTTCTTGCCATAGATATAGGCGGTTCAAAATACATGGTGGGCCTCGTAAAGGAGGGAAAGGTGCTTCGCGCATCGCGCTTTACATGGAGGGAGCTTACCGAAAAGGGAATATTGGAAAGCATAACGGAATCGGCCCATGGGCTCCTTGACGGCTGGGAAGGGGAGCCGCCGTACATGATAGGCGTGACTATACCCGGCCTTGCGGATCCCCAAAGGGGGGTATGGGTAGAGGCGTGCTTTTCCGGCGTGGGTGATGTGCCCATCGCTGCGGCGCTGGAGGGAGAGTTCGGCATACCGGCCTTTATAGATAACGACGGGCAGGCCTGCGCCCTTGCGGAAAGGCTGTACGGAGGATGCCGCGACACCGGGGATTTTATATACCTCACGGTATCCAACGGCTGCGGCGGCGCGGTTTTTGTAAACGATACGCTTTACTATGGGTGCAGCGGTAACGCGGGGGAGATAGGCCACATTACCGTAGTGGACGGCGGCAGGCAATGCAAGTGCGGGGCGAAGGGCTGCCTTGAAATGTACGCGTCGGGCCCCGCCATAGTGAATAATTTTATGGAGCTGGGCGGGCAGGCCGGCAACGGCCCCATCGACGCGCGGGTAATAGCGGAAATGGCAAGAGGCGGCGATGAGATAGCCATAAGGACATACGAAAAGGAGGGCTTTTACATAGGCAAGGCCCTTGCCGCGGTGTGCAATGTGCTGAACCCCGAGAAGATAATAATCGGCGGGGGAGTTAGCCTTGCGTTTGACCTTTTTGAAAGGGCCATGTGGGAAAAGATAAACGAATCCATATACAAAAACGCCAACCGGCGCCTGAGCATAGAGCCCACATGCCTTGGCTATAACGGCGGATTGATAGGGGCGGCCGCCGTCGCTGTTTGCAGCCGCGCCGGGCTTTACAGATAGCCGCCCGGGCTAACCTCGTACCGCATCTTCATTTCTCCTCATATACGTTCATCCGGCGGGTCATTGCCCTTTTTTCGCTTTTACGAGCCTGCTGAGGGCCCAGATGCCCCAGGCCAGGCCGCACATGAGCAGCATAAAGCCGGCAAAGACGGCGAGAAACGTATATAGCAGGCTCTCCCATCCGGCGATGGCGAGAGCCATTGCGGTGAAGACAATTGCCGCGATGGACAGGATAATAACGGGTAGCAGGCGGACCGCCTTGCCATTGGCCTTAAAGCACAGCAAAAGCTGCGCCGGCAAAAGCACGGCGATGGAGAAAAACAATACCAACGAGGTCAGCTCTATGCCCCCCAGACGAACATCAAACATGCGGCGCCTCCTTTGCAAAGCGGCGTTTATTCTTTAATAAAGCGCATCATAAAAAAGTAAGCGAGCGTCATGGCCGAGGATACGGCCAGCCCGATATAAAACTCCGGATATGCAAGGCTCAGGCTGCTTTGCAGGCTCATTTTTCCGGTAATGGTCAAAATATGCCAGGTGAAAAACGTATATATTTCGGAAGCCACAACGCCTATGACCCCGGCAGCGCCGAGCAATGTGCTGATGCTGCTTTTATTAAACGGCGCCCATACCCCTAATGTAAATGATATAACGGATAATATGCCTATTGGGTTGAATAGATTTATCATCCCGGATATTTCCTGCACGCCCCTGCACCCGCCGTATTGATTCATAAGCATGGGCAATAAGCTCAAGACAAAGGCTGCCGATAAAACAATTTTCTTTTTCATTTCAGTTGACCTCCGTGGAGTCTTGCTTTATAAAAAGTATACCATAAAAAGATAGTATCATAAAAATATGAAGGATTCTACTTTATAGAGTAAACAAAAGCGGGTAATGGGACTCCCGGCGGCACTGGGGCAGTGCCGCCGCCAGCCCGGGGAACTAAAAATCCCTCCACCGGAGGAATTTTTGCCTGCCTGAGGGCGGGCC
>OIZL01000826.1_pt1 | contig 20116 bp, 23 predicted proteins | sample 1588541 | NCBI WGS metagenome assembly OIZL01 (sample SAMN03283285) | human gut metagenome | biome: human-associated habitat; material: feces | host: Homo sapiens | place: Peru | collected 2012 | reverse complement strand
GCCCGAGTTGCAGCAATGCACCGTTCCCGTCTCAAAGCCCATTTCGCGGAGCTGACCGAGCACGGCCTGAAACGCGGCAAACTCCTGCCGCGTCAGCTTTTTATCACTTAATGCGCAATTAAAGTGCGTATAGACGCCTTTGACGGCAAGATGCTTTTTCTCGCGGTAGATCGCCGTCAGGCAGGCAATCTCCTCGGGCAAGAAACCGTAGCGGCCCATGCCGGTGTCGATCTTGAGATGCACCTCGGCAGGCTCGGAGCGCTGCTGTGCCAGCTCGTCGATCCGCTGTGCGGCCTCCCACGAGCCGACCGTCAGGATCACGCGCAGGTCAAGCAGACGCGCCAGCTCCTCGGGGTCGGTCACGGAGCGGAGCATCAGAATTTGTGCGTCTGCAAAGCCGTTTTCGCGGAGAAGCTCGGCCTCTCGCCGTTCCGTAACGCAGAAACGGTCGATCCCGTGCGCCGCAAGCTCCTGCGCCAGCGGCAGAACGCCCAGCCCGTAGCCGTCTCCCTTGACGACGGCCCAGATCGGTACGCCATGCGCCATTTCCTTCAGCAGCTCGATGTTCTGCGCCAGCAGCTCGCGCTCAACCACATATTCATTCATAGCTTCAGGCTTCCTTTTTGCCTCTGTTTTTTATCATATAGAGCTTTGCGGCAAGCCCCTTATAGGCCAGACTGCCCTTTTCCGCAATGAAGTAGGCCGCCTTGTTGATCACATAGTCATACTCTCCGACAAATTCCGTGAACTCGCCGCGGAAGCCCTGCTTGAAGCGGTACAGGCCGTAATGGGGGTTGTCCTCCGATACGTCGCCCGAAACACCGCGGAAATCATAGACCCGGCTGCCGGACTCGATCGCCCAGCAGATCATGTTCCATTGCAGCAGATAATTCGGCATCAGGTTGCGGTGCTCGTTGGAGCTTGCGCCGTAGAGATACCAGACCTTGTCGCCGTAGTTGATCGCCAGTGTGCCGGCAATGGGCTTCCCCTCGTGGAACGCCATGTAAAGCCGCGCGTGCTCGCCCAGATTGTCCAGCATCGCGGCAAAATACTCCGCCGGGCGGGTGGCAAAGTTGTCGCGGACGCCCGTTTCGACCATGATGCGCGTAAAATCGGGCACCATTTCCTTGCCGCAGATGCGCACCTCCACGCCCTTCTTCACCGCAAGGCGAATGTTGTAGCGCCATTTCTGATGGAACGACGCCAGCATTTCCTCCTCATTGCGGCCGTTGAGGTAGAGACGGAACACATAGCGCGGCTGGATGGCCTCGAAATTTTTGCCGGTGTGGCGGCTGCGGAAGCCGTTGTCGGTCAGCATTTTTTCAAACGCCGTATCGCTCGACGGGACGTCCGGGTCGATCTTGATGACATATGCCTTTTCGCTGCGGGCCAGCTCCTTGGCCGCCTGCATCAGCTCGGCGAACGTTTCGCGGTCGTCGAGGCCGCAGACGGGGCCTCGGCAGGCGTAGAGCATATTTTTGTGAATGATCGGCATTTTACGGATCAGAAAGGCAATGCTGCCCTTGATCCGACCGTTTTCACCGCGGCAGACAAGCGCCTTCCAGCGCCAAGCCGGTTTCTGCTTTGCCCACAGGCTGCTCTGTGCAAAATGCCCCTTGGGGTGGCTCTGGACAAACGCCTCGTACTCCGCGAGACTGCTATTCGTAACAAGCTCCGTCATTCGGTACATCTCCGTTATGCAAAATATTACTGATATAATATAACACAAGCGCCGCCGATTTGCAACCGCGCAAAAAGAACGCCGCCGCATTTCTGCGCGGCGGCGTTTTGGGTGTATGAGCGAGTTTCTAGGCCCGGAGGTCGCTTTGCACGGCCCCTTAGACGCTGTGCAGGGCCCTTAGATGCTTCAAAGGGGCCTGAAACTCCGATCGTGTGTCGGCATTACGGCTCCTCGGGCTGCTCGGACGCGGCGTCGGACGATTCGGACGGCTCGTCGGGCGTGTAGGTTTTGTCCGCGTCGGAGAGGGTGCGGGCGCCGTCGGTTTTCAGGAACACGAAGTCCACGCCCGGCGTGATATCGGACAGCATACCGCGCGTGACGAAGATGGCGTTGCTTTTGAACACGACGGGGCAGATCGGCGCGGTTTGCAGAAGCTGACCGCACAGCTCGTAGAAGCTGCCGGAGTTTTTCAGCGCAGAGATGCAGAGGCCTGCAAGGCCGGTGCTGTTGATCGCCCCGTAGTTCAGGTTGCCGTACTTGGTGAAAAATTCGATCAGGTCGAAATTCGTCGTCAGGCGCGTTTCGCCGTAGTAGAGGTCGAAATCGCCGTCGTCGAGGTTTTTCAGGTATTGCTCACGGGGAACGGCATTGACGGTGATGTTCAGCCCAGCGGCCTTGAGCTTTTCGGCGATGCTCTCAGCGGCGGCGACACGCTTCGGGTCGTCGGAGCAGACGAGGAAGATGCCGACGTGGCCGAGATAGTCGTCTGACGTGGTGACGCGAGAGTTGCTGACGGCCTCGGCGAAGCGGGCGGGCGCGTAGTCATAGTCCCGCGCGAGCTGCTCGTCGTAGTAGTCCGACAGCGGGCTACAGGGCAGGACGCTCGGCTGCGCGAAGCCCCTATAGACCTCGTTGGACAGCGTGTTGCGGTCGATGGCATAGGTCACGGCGGTGCGCAGGGTGTCGTTGACGAAATAGCCGCTGTAAAGATTGAAGCCGATGTAGTGCATGACCGTCGTGGGGACCTCCCACGCCTCGTAGTCGCAGCGGTAGCCGCCGGCGGCGACGGAATTCGGATCGCAGTAGACGAGGTCCGTTTCGCCGAACTCGAACGCATCGCGCAGATCGTTGGGCGTTTCCGCCGGGGTGAGCGGAATTTCGGTGGCATCGACGGCCAAGGGGACGGTTTCGACCCATTTCGGGTTGCGGACCAGCATGGTCCCCTTCAGATAATATGGGCCGCTGCCGGTCGGGATATCCGCCTCGACGGATTCGGCCTTGACGACCGGGATATCCAGCATGGGCGCGAAGTTTTCGTAGGGCGTGTCCAGCACGACGATGATCGTACCATCCGCTTCGGCAGAAATGTCGTAAATATGCGACAGGCGGGCCTTATAAATGCCGCTGCCGCGCGCCGCCTGAATCGAGGCGACGACATCCTGTGCCGTCAAAAGTGTCCCGTCAGAGAATGTCACGCCCGGGACAAGTGTAAAATAATACGTCGTTGCGTCCTCGGACACGCGGAAGGTCTGGCAGAGCTGCGGCACGGCGCGGAATTCGCCCGAAACGACGAACAGGCTCTCATACAGCAGCGAAAAGGCCGCGCGGTTGACCGTTGCGAGGCAGGTATACGGATTCAGACCGTATTCCGGCAGATACGACAGTCCGAAGCCGCCGTCGTCCTTCGAGGCCAGCGGTTCGCTCGTCGCCTCCGTTTCGGAGGACGGCTCGGTCGCGTCCGGCGAGGTCGGCGCGACATTTTGCGGGTTGGGGCTTCGTGTGCAGCCGCTGAGCAGCAGCGCCAGCAGCAAGCACACGGCAATCAGCTTTTTCACGTTGTTTCTCCTTGCAGCATGATGACGGCGGCCAGTGAGCCGCGATCGTTCCCGACGCGCCGGTGTGACCAGAAGCGCTCCGGCTGGCAGGCGGTGCAGGCATCGCAGATGTCGATCTGCGTCACGCCCGCGCGGCGCAGCCAGATGGCGTTGCATTCTTTTAGATTTACATAATATTTTTCACTGACAGGTCGAATTGCGCTTTCTGCTTCCGCACCGAGCGCGTTTAACATTGCCGTTGGAACGTCGGCATCCGTTTCAAAGCAGCACTGCGAAATGCACGGGCCGATGGCCGCGCGGATATTTTTCGGGTCGCAGCCGAACTCGGCCTGCATTTTCTCCGCCGCCTTGGCCGCGATGCCCGCTGCCGTGCCGCGCCACCCGGCATGGACCGCGCCGGCAACGCGCCGGACCGGGTCATAGAGCAGCAGCGGCGTGCAATCCGCCGAGAAAACCGTCAGCGCAACGCCCGGCTCGTCCGTTACGAGGCCGTCGCAGTCCTGCTCGACCGGGACGATCAGGCCCCGGCCGCATTGCGCCCTGCCGACGCGCTCGACGATATCCGAGTGGATTTGACGAGTAAAGGCGGTCTGTTTCGGCTCGAAGCCGACAGCGCGACCCAAAATGCGGTAGTTTTCCAGCACGTTGGCTGGGCGGTCGCCGCGGTGAACGCCGAGATTCAGCGAGGCCAGCGCCCCCTCGCTCACGCCGCCGAAGCGGGTGGAGAAGCAGTGCGCAGTTCCCTGTAAAAAGTCGCTCGTAAGGTATTCCAGCGTTCCCGCGCGGTTTACATAAAAACTCATTGCTTTGCCTCGTCCTTATCCCGGCAGCAATACTTATACTTCTTGCCGCTGCCGCAGGGACAGGGGTCATTCGCGCCGACCTTAATCTTTTTGACAACGGGTTGGCGCTTAACGGTCTTGTCGCCGCCGGTCGCGCCGGTGGCGGTGATCTTGGCGACCTGCTTGCGCTTGACATCCTCCGGGGTGCGCAGGCGGAACAGGTACAGGCGGCGGACCGTTTCCTCGCGGATGGCGTTGATCATGCCGTCGAACATTGCGAAGCCCTCACGCTTATAGGCGACGACGGGGTCGGTCTGGCCGTAGGCACGCAGGCGAATGCCCTGCTTGAGGTCGTCCATCGCATCGATGTTGTCCATCCAGTATTCGTCCACGACGCGCAGCAGGATGATGCGCTCGATCTCGCGCATCCGCTCCACGCCGAACTCCTGCTCGCGGGCAGCGTAGGTTTCGTTAAAGAGCCGGAACAGCGCTTCCTTCAGCGCGTCGGCGGACTCGCCCACTTCGGCATGGAGCGCACCGGCAGGATAATACACGCCCGCGAATTTCTCGTTCAGCGGGGCAAGCTGCTCCTCGTTTTCGATCTTCTGCTCCGTGCCGAGGACGTCGTTGACCTCGGATTCGATCACGTAGCGAATCATGCCCTCGATGGTCGGGTGCAGATCCTCGCCGTCGAGGACCTTCTGGCGCTGCTCGTAGATGACGGTACGCTGCGTGTTCATCACGTCGTCGTATTCCAGCACATTTTTGCGGGCTTGGAAGTTACGGCTTTCGACGGTTTTCTGTGCGTTTTCGATTGCGCCGGAGAGGATCTTCATGTCAATCGGCGTGTCCTCGTCAAGGCCGAGGGAGTTCATCATATTCATAATGCGCTCAGAGCCGAACAGGCGCATCACGTCGTCCTCCAGCGAGAGGAAAAAGCGCGTTTCACCGGGGTCGCCCTGACGGCCCGACCGGCCGCGCAGCTGATTGTCGATACGGCGCGACTCGTGGCGCTCGGTGCCGACGATGAACAGGCCGCCCGCCGCGCGAACCTTCTCCGCCTCGGCATCGACCTCGACCTTATATTTCGCGTAAGCCTCCTTGAACTGGCGGCGCACGTCGAGAATTTCGGGGTTGTCCGTTTCGGCGTAGGAATTGGCCTCGGAAATCAGCTCCTCCGGGATTTCCCGCTTACGCAGATCGGACAGGGCCATATACTCCGCGTTGCCGCCGAGCATGATATCCGTACCACGGCCGGCCATGTTCGTCGAGATGGTGACCGCGCCGAGCTTACCGGCCTGTGCGACGATCTCGGCTTCCTTTTCGTGGTGCTTGGCGTTCAGGACGGTGTGCGGCACGCCCTCGCGCTTGAGGAGCTTGGAGAGATATTCGGATTTTTCGATGGAAATCGTGCCGACGAGGACGGGCTGGCCCTTTTCGTGGCATTTTTTGATCTGCTCGATGACCGCGCGGAACTTGCCCGCCTCGGTTTTGTACACCACGTCGTGGTGGTCGATACGGACGACGGGGCGGTTCGTCGGAATTTCGACGATGTCGATCTGGTAGATCGCGGAGAATTCCTCCTCCTCGGTCAGCGCCGTGCCGGTCATGCCGGAGAGCTTGGAGTACAGGCGGAAGAAATTCTGGAACGTGATGGTTGCAAGGGTCTTGTTTTCGCCCGCGACGCTCACGCCTTCCTTGGCCTCGATGGCCTGATGCAGGCCCTCGTTATAGCGGCGGCCGTACATCAGGCGGCCCGTGAACTCGTCCACTATAATGACCTGTCCGTTCTGGACGACGTAATCCGTGTCGCGCTTCATCACGCCGCGTGCCTTGAGCGCCTGGTTGATATGATGCGAGAGGGTGGTGTTTTCCACGTCGGCGAGGTTTTCCACGCCGAAGTATTTCTCGGCCTTGGCGATGCCGCTGGCGGTGAGGTTCGCGGTGCGGGATTTTTCGTCCACAAAGTAGTCGCAGTCCAGATCGTCCTGATCCTGCTTTTCGTCCATCGTTGCAAAGACCTTCTTACGCAGGCCGGAAACGAAGAAGTCCGCCATTTCGTACAGCTTCGTCGAATCCTCGCCCTTGCCGGAGATGATGAGCGGTGTCCGTGCCTCGTCGATGAGGATGGAGTCCACCTCGTCCACAATGGCGAAATTGTGTCCGCGCTGAACCATGTCGCTCTTGTAAAGCGCCATGTTATCGCGCAGATAGTCAAAGCCCAGCTCGTTATTGGTGCAGTAGGTGATGTCGGCCTTGTAGGCCTCGCGGCGCTCACTCGAGGTCAAGTCATGCACGATCAGACCGACCGTCAGGCCGAGGAAGCGATAGACCTTGCCCATCCACTCCGAGTCGCGCTTGGCGAGGTAGTCGTTGACGGTGACGATATGCACGCCCTTGCCCGTCAGCGCGTTCAGGTAGGCCGGGAGGATGGCGACGAGGGTCTTGCCTTCGCCGGTTTTCATCTCCGCGATGCGGCCCTGATGCAGGATGATACCGCCGATGAGCTGGACACGGTACGGGCGCATTCCCAGCACGCGGTCGGCTGCCTCGCGGCACACCGCAAAGGCCTCCGGCAGCAGCTCGTCCAGCGTTTCACCTGCCGCGTAGCGCGACTTGAATTCCTCGGTTTTGGCGCGGAGCTGCTCGTCGGTGCAGTCCTTCATCGCCCCGCCCAGCGCCTCGATGCGATCGACGATCGGTTTGAGCTTCTTGACCTCGCGCTCCGAGCGCGTTCCGAACATTTTTGTAATCAGTCCCATGGTTTTGTGACCTTTCCGTGAAATAATTTAAGGACATTATAGCACACCTTGTCCCGCAAAAAAAGCGGCAAGCGCAAATGCTTACAGAAAATTCAAATTCTGGGGCGATTTTGCGGCTTTGGATGCGCGAAAACGGGCCGCTGTTCACCGTGCCCGCCGAATTTCCCGATAATTATACCATTTGGAGCGTAAAAACGCAACTGTGAAAGCAAAAACGCGCCCCGCAGGACGGCAAAAGCCGCTCTGCGGGGCGCATTTTGGGGCTTATTCGACTCGATCGAGCAGGGCGGTCAGCTCCGCCTTTTCGCAGTAGCCGACGGATTTGGCGACCGGCTCGCCGTTTCGGAACAGCAGCAGCGTCGGGATGCTGGCCACTTTATACCGAATGGCAAGCTCCGGCTGCTCGTCCACGTTGAGCTTCCCCACACGGACTCGACCCTCATATTCCTCGGCCAGCTCCGCCACGGTCGGCGCAAGCATCTTGCACGGGCCGCACCAGTCGGCGTAAAAATCCACCAGCACCGGCAGCGCCGAGTTCAGCACCTCTGCCGCAAAGTTTTCCGTTGTAATTCTCAATTCCGCCATAACGCAGGCTCCTTTCTCTTGGGTATCAATCCTTCCGTGATTTATAGTATAGCATACAATGGCAGTAACCCTCAAAGTTCGGATCGTTGATCTGCTCCTTGAACTCGCGGCACATACATTTTGTGTCCTCCGTCCGTTCCAGACGGCAGGGGCAGTACCCGCCCGTCCGCTTCAGCCCCTCACGCACGGTCCGCACGATCTCAGGGTCGGGATTCAGTGTAATTTTCATAAAACGCCTCTTATTTCTTTCTTAAATGTACCAATCGGAGAAAACCGCCTTGGGCGGGAAAAAGAATACGTCCCTCGCCTCCGCCGTCAGCCCGTGCGGGAGATAATGGGGTCCGCTTCAAGGCCAATCGCATTGCAGTCACCACTCGAGCAAAATCAATACCGTGAGCAGCACGGCAAGACCGAGCAATATCTGCGCCAGCAGGAGGAACCGCCCCTGCTTTTGTTTGCGGAAAACGTTCGTCCCCGCCGGGCAGCGCTTCCACGGCAGCAGCCGAAACGGCAGCCAGCGGAGCACCCCCGTCAGCAGGACCAACGCGAATATCGCGAACGGCACCAGACTCAGCACCCCGATGTGGGAGACCGCAAGCCGGAGCCGTATCGCGCCGAAGCACAAGAACGCCCCGATCGCGGCGGCCAGCGACGTACCGACGGTTGAAAGCAGCCACTGCGCGGTGGTCGCAGTGTAGACCTCCTCACCGCAGACGCAGGGCGTGATGTCGCTGAAGGAAAAATAGCTGAAGGAAACCGGGAAATAGGGCCTCCCGTTTTTCATACGAAGGATTTCAGAAGAAACATCCATGCCTTTTCCTCCCCTCAGCGCAGCAGCGCCGTTAGGGCGAAGCCAAGGAGCGCCGTTACAAAGTAAACCGCAAGGCCCGCCAGATATTGCCGCAGCAGCCAATGCTGCCGCTCCAGCGGGACATTCTTTGGCAGCGCCCGCCAACGCCGCAGAAACGGCAGGCGGCTCAGCAGCCAGCCCAGCGCCAGCGCACAGAGATATAGCGGGTACCAATCGAGCTTAAGCAGGATGTTCAGCACGTCCGCCACGCAGAAGCACAGCACATACACGCTAAACACCAAAGCGCTCGGCGCATACAGCGTCCCGCAATTCAGACAACGAGCCAGCGGCCCGCAGTCCTTCTGCTCCGCCGCAGGAAATCGCAGGCGCTTCCCGCCCGCCGGGTCGCAGTGCGGACACTGCTCGACAACCTTCATCTCCATGCCGCTCCCCCCCTTTTTGTTATTCTACAGGATTCGCATTTTTCTGTCAAGCCCTTCCCGGCTGCTATGCGAAAAACCGCCCTGCCGAAGCGGCAGAGCGGTCCTCGGTTAATTCATTTCATCATAGCGCATCAAAATCGCGGCGATCTGGGCGCGGGTGGCGCTGTCGGCGGGGCGGAGGAATACCGTCCCGTCGATCACCGTGCCGTTGAGCAGCTTTTTCGTTGCGGCCCACGCCAGCGCCTCCTCGGCCCAGTCGCTGGCCGAGGCCGCGTCCGGAAAGTCGGGCAGCATGGAAAACGCACAGTCCTTGTTCTGCATCGCCGCGTAGCGGTATAGAATCGCCGCAAGCTGTTCGCGCGTTACGTAGTCCTCCGGGTCAAAGCGGCTGTTGCCGATGCCGGTCACGACACCGTTTTCCGCCGCCCAAAGCACCGCGTCGGTGTACCACGCTCCATCGGGAACATCGGTGAAGGCCGCTTCCCCCGTCGGGGCGGGCTGCCCGGCCATGCGCCACAGCGCCGTGACGACCATCGCCCGCGTCATCGTGTCCTCCGGCGCAAACTGCGTCCCGGAAATGCCGTTCATCCAGCCCTTTTGCAGCATATAGACGATGCCCGCGTGCGCCCAGTCATTGTAATAGGGCATATCGACAAATTGCTTGCCGGGGCAGACCTCCGTGTCGGTCAAGAGCCAGTCGATGGCGTTGTAAATGCGCCGCCGGGGGATGTCGTCCGGTGCGGGCAGCTCCACCAGCATACCGACCGACCCCTGCGCCTGTGCCCAGCGCGCGAAAAATCCGCTGCGTGTCATAAGATTTCCAATATACGGCAGACCGAGCAGCTCGCTGACCTTCCGCGCCGTCGCCGAGCCGCCGTAGACTTCATTATACCAGCCGTGAAAATCGATCACCACATCCGGCTGATAGGCCCAGTAGAGATCGCGCAGCGCCCGCGATTCCACGCCGGAAAAGGGCGCGGGTGTGTAATTCCGGGCGTTCTGGAAGGGATAGTGTCCCGCGTCAAAGTCGCGGTTCAGGTCGATCCCGTCCGCGTTGCAGCGCCCGAAGCCGTAGCTTGTATTGCCGTCGAGCAGGCCGTCGGGGTTGGCGCACGGAACGACGATCAGGCGGCAGCCGTGGAGCGTCGTCTGGCGGCTGTAGTGGCCGATCAGGCGCTCAGCGAAGTCCACCAGCACCTGCCCGTCGGCATCGTAGGCGTCCTCATAGCCGTGGATGGCAAAGTTCAGCAGCAGCGTCCGCGAATACTCCTCGCCGTCGGTCAGCACGTAGCAGGTCAGGTCGCGGCCGTTGACCGACGTGCCGTAGACGATCTCGGTACACGTCACGCCACCCTCGTCCGCACGCACCGCCGGAACGGCCGTGAACACCAGCACCGCCGCCAGCAGGAGGGAGAGAATTTTGTATGTACGCTTCAAAATGGGTCAGCTCTTTCTGATTTGGTTTCTCCAGTCTATGCCCACCGGCTCCTACACGCAATCGCCGCCGAGAATTTCGCCGGTGTAGAGATCGACAAAGACCCGCGTCATCGTCGCAAATTCTGCGTCCGGCACCTCATAGGTCAGCACCCACGCATAGCGGCTGACATCGGCATAGCGGATATCCGCCGCGGCATAGTCGGTGAAGCACCAGTTCGGCAGGACGATCTCGATCTCCGCGCCCGTCAGCGCGTAGCCCTCTAAATAAAGCTTGTCGCAGGACTGCGCGATCTGCTCCGCCTGTGCCTGCGTCAGCGCGGTATCCTCGGCAGTATGGTCGTCGAGCAGCGGGAAGCAGAACACGTTGCAGCCCGTCAGTCGCCCGGTCTGCGGATTGATCGCCACGCGCACCAGCTCATAGGGATTGTACACCCCCGGCGCGACCTCGCGGGCAAAGCTATAGCTGCGATACTGTTCGTCATAATTTTCGACATCTATTATAGCATAGCCCTGCGGTACAGGCAAGGCCTCGTAATATTTTTTTGCCAGCGCCTCGACCGTCGCATCGTCACCAACCGCAGAAGAATTCTCCGGCGCAATGTCGATGCTGAAAAACGACACAAGCTGCCCGGTCTTTGCCGTAAAGCGCATTTCCGTGTTCCAGCGGTCGTTGGTAAATTTAACCTCGACCTCCTCGCGGTCGTACAGCAGCGCCGTCATGCGGCTGACGGTCATTTCCTCCATGTTGACATCCGTCTGTCCCACACTTTCCAGCAGCTCCTTCGCCATGCGCAGGAAATCCGCATCGGTCAATTCGCCGCCCTGTTCCGTCGGCTGCTCCGTTTCCAGCGCCTCGCTGCCGTAGATTTGCGTTTCGTGTACGTCACGAACGCCCTGATTGCCCGGTTGATACGGCTCCGGCGCGGGCAAGCGCCATTTTTCATAGGCCGCGAAGCCCGTCGCCGTCAGCGCCGCCAGCAGCGCAATGCAGGCAGCCGCCAGCAACAGCCGCCGTCCGATGCGCGGCCGCTTCTTCTCCGTCAAAAGCGCCTGCAACAGCCGTTCCTGCACCGCCTCGTCAGGCTGGCAGCGCCGATATGCCTCCAAAAATTTCGGGTCCTTCATCCTTCCGCACCTCCAAGCTCTTGTTTCAGCAGCAGCCGTCCCCGCCGCAGATCGCTGCGGACGCTTGAATCGGGCCGCTTGAGCAGCCGCGCGATCTCCGCCGTGGGATAGCCCTCATAATAAAATAAGTACAGCGGCAGGCGGTACTTTTCCGGCAGCCGCCGCACCGCCAGAAGCGTTTCGTCCAGCAGCGGTGTCGGGTCGGCACGCTCCGTTTCCGGCAGGTCCCTCCGGCGGCTGCGCTTCAGCTCATTGCGGCAGACGTTCCGCGCCGTTACGATGAGCCATGCCTTCTCGTGAGCCTCGCTTTCAAACGACTTGCCCGATTCCAGCAGCCGCAGGAACGTGTCATGCACCATATCCTCCGTATCCGCCGGGTCGTGCAGCAGCGAGATGCACACATTCCAGACCGTCGAAAAGTGCCGCCGATAAAGCGCCTCGAATTCCGCTCGATTCCGCATCCGCTCACCTCCTTCGTCTATAATACAATCGTACGCGGCGAAATGTTGCACGCGGTTGACAAATTTTTTATTTGCGGGTATGATAGCTCCAGAAAACCAGATCGGAGCCATGCCATGAAGTACAAATGTCTCGTCCTCGACCACGACGATACCGTCGTCAACAGCACCGCGACCATCCATTTCCCGTCCTTTCTCGCGTATCTGGAAAAGGTGCGGCCGGGAAAGACCTATACGCTGGAGGAATACTTTCGCAAGAATTTTGATCCCGGCGTTGTCCCCTTTTTCTCGCAGGAGGTCGGCCTGACTCCGGCGGAGCTGGACGAGGAATTCCATTTCTGGCAGGCGTTCGTCCGCGAGCGCATCCCGAAGGCCTATCCGGGCATCCGCGAAATTTTGCAGCGGCACCGGGCGCAGGGCGGCCTCATCGCCGTGATCTCTCACTCCGTCGCCGCCATGATCGAGCGCGACTACCGCGAAAACGACCTGCCCATGCCGGACGTGATTTACGGCTGGGACTACCCGGAGCATCAGCGCAAGCCACATCCTTGGCCGATGGAACAGCTCATGCGGCGCTACAACCTCCGGCCGGAGGAGCTTCTGATGGTAGACGACCTCAAGCCCGGCTACGATATGTGCCGCACCTGCGGCGTTCCCTTCGCCGCCGCCGGCTGGGCCAACGACGTGCCGGAGATTGAAGCGTTCATGCGCCGGAACTGCGACTACTATTTTAAGACGGTAGCCGAGCTTGCCGCGTTCCTTGAAAAAGAAAATACCTGACCAGAAAAAATGGGGTCGAGATGCGCAGCGCATCTCGACCCCTGGTTTTTATAAAACATTGTCTAATCCCTTTATACCGTCGCCGGCGACTCTACGAACACGAACCGATACCGCAAGCACCCGTCATTCGGCTCCTCGACTGCCTCCAGCTTCGTCAAAAACGCGGGGAACGAGCCGAATTTCGGATGCTGCAGCACCTTCGCCTGAAAGTTTTTGATATACGCCGCAAGCTGCTGAAAGCTGGCATATGCGCCGCTGCCGTAAAACACGCCCTCGCCCTCCACCGTTCTGCCGAGGTACGCGACGTTCTCCACCGTCCACTGCCCCCCCGTCGTCGGCGTAACGCTGACGTCGTGCCGGTAGGTCGTGTGCAGCGTTTCCGGGTCCACCGGAAAAACAAATGTGTCAAATTGCAAGGTTCCCGCCATAAGCGCACCCCCTTCCTCAGCTCAAGTTGTTCATCGTGCGCCCCGTCGCCCGGATTTCCAGCGCCTCGATCAGCACGCCGCCCGCCTCACAGACGGCGGACTCCTTCACGACACGGCAATCCGTAAACGTCGTTTCCATCACGCTGTCCGACAGACTCAGGGAAAAGCTGCTCAGCCCGGAGGCCGCCGGTTGGTTTGGGAAATCCGCCCGGTCCAGCAGCAGTCGCCGCAGTGTCACGGTATAGACTCGCTTCCCGTCCACGACCGCGACCGGGTCCCGCTTGCCGAACGACCGAACCTCCACCGGCTCGGTTTCGACCCGCAGCTCCACCCGCTGCGTCATGCCCAAAAGCTGCCCGTTCACCCGCACCGCAACCGGCGGCACGGGAAAGATCACCGGCTCGCTCATGTCGTTCCTCCCTGCTCCGCCAGCGCGAGAAACGCGCCGTACTTCACGCTGACCGTGCAGCGGAAGCAGTCGCTGTCCGCGTCATAGTGCATCCGCCCGACCTCGATGCTGCGCATTCGGTAGCCCTCCGGCTCCGTTTTCAGCGCGGTCAGCAGTGAGCGCACGGTCGGCTCAATCATCGCGCCGCCGTTGCCGATGTACGGCGCGTAAATATCCAGCAGCGCCGTGTACTCCGCCAGCTTGCAATTATAGTACTTGCCCGTGCCGTCCTTGCCGAAGGCATCGCCGATCGCCGCCGCCGAAAGCGTCATCGTCCCGTCCACGATCGTAATGGGCGACGACAGCAGCGGGATTTTCGCCGCCATAAATGCCGCACGGCAGCGCACCCCGGCCAGTGTCAGCAGTACGACCAGCTTTGTCAGCAGGTCATTCATCCGCCACGCCTCCTTCCACGCACAGCCCCCAGACAAACAGCGCTTCCTCCTGAAGGAAGATACGGTCCGCCCGCCGCACGACATATGTTTTTCCGTCAAAGGTGAAAATGTCGCCGCTTTTCACCGCCTGATTCGCCGGGCCGATGTAAATGTACTGCCCACGCGGAATTTCCCCCGCATTGGGGACCATTCGTTCCATATTTTGCCAGCTCCGGGAGGTCACCGGCTGCACGATCGCCCGATACGCCGTCACGGTCGAGCCGGACGTGCGGAGGATCGGCGCCCCATAGCGCCGAATCATCCGCGTCATAAATTGTTCGGTCATGCGCTCACGCTCCGAAAGGCGAAGCCGCCCGCCGCCAGATACGGCGTCATCAGCCGCTCTGCCGCCTCCAGAAACCGCCCGGTCCCGTCGGCGTAACGCACGGAGATCGCCGCGGCAGAAAAATCGCTCACTGCGCCGCCGGAGCGCAGCGTCGCCACCGCAACCAGCGCCGCAGCGGTGGGCAATGCCTGCCCGCAGTCGTCCGCCGTCAGCCCCTGCCGCAGCCGCGCCGTGTAGGAATCCACCGCCGCCTGGCACAGCAGCGACAGATTCTCATCCTCCTCGCCATAGAGTGCCGTCGCCGCCTGCAAGGCCTCCTCGTAAACGCTCATGCTTACAGCACCAGCTTCTTGACCGCCTCGTCAAACAGCGTCGTAAAGCCGCAGATCGAGGTGATTGCCGCGCGTTCGAGCTGGCGGTCGATCAGCTTGTCATATTCCACGGCGATATCGCCCGCCTGCACCATTTCCAGCGCATAGCGGCGGTCGAGCGCAAGGATGGTGTCCGCGCCGACGGCGTTCGTGCGCAGCAGCTCCGCACCGATCGGAGTCGTGAGCTTGCCGGTCGCCTGGAAATTCAGCCCGGTCGCAGGATTCTGGAACTCCGTGAGCTTCAAAAGCTGCGCCATCGCGTTGCTGCCGACGAGCATCGTGCTGAGCTCATACGGATGGAACTGCGACCAGAAGTCGATCAGTGCTGCATAAGAGAACGTATTCGTTCCATCGGTGATGGGTGCCGTGCCGACCTCGAACACATCGCAGTCCTCGCCCATCACGCTGACTGCGTCAGCCAGATGCGACTGATGGATGTGTGCGCCGATCTGACGCAGCATCACGGAAAACAGATCGAGCTTCTGGAAGCGCAGCGCCTCATAGGACGCAACCAGCATTCTGCCGCGCTTGTGCAGCTTGACCACGGTGTCGCGCGTCCGAATGGTCGTCGCGGGGATCGTCGCGCCCTCGGCCACCTCGGCCAACGTCTTGTCGTCGTCGCTCGGCTCGGAGTAGATGCTGCGGTAGTCCATCGCGTCGATCTTCGTCACCGTCGCAACGATCGACGGCAGAATGTTGCTCTCCTCCACACCCTGACGTACAACGCGCGAAATAAACTCCGGGAACAGCACGGACGACTCAAACGTCGCAAAGAACTTCTCCACCGGGTCGGATGCCGGGCCCTTCACGCGGATGCCAAAGCGCTTGAGTTGCCGCTGGAACGCATCGGTCCCCTCCAGCGCGGTACCCTTGTAGCTCTCGGAGGGGTCCAGCTCCTCCAGAACCTGTGCAAAGGGCTTGCTGCCCTCATGATACATACCCTTTTCCAGCTTGATGTTGTCAAAAGCCATTTGAATAAACCTCCTTCAAAAATTTACAGCAGGAACGTAACGGTCTTGTTCACGGTGTCGGACGCAACGACCAGATAGACCGGGCCGGTCGTGCTGGCGGCAACGGTCGAATTTTCGCCCGCAACAAGGCCGGTTCTGCCAACGGCGGGCGCGTTGCCGGAATAATGCACGGTCACAAAGCCGCGCACGACCACGTTGACCAGCGTGTCGCGCTGTCCGGCGACGATGCCGATAAACGCCTCGTCCTTTGCGGCCTTGTCCACACTGTTGGCAGCGCTCATCTTGCAGGGAATTCCCTCGCGGAGCATTGCATCGGAATAAAAGCTGGCGCATTCCTGCGCAATCGACTGATAAGAAAACATTGTAATACCTCCAATAAAAATTTTGTGTTGCTTTTAGATCATGTAATCCGCATCCATCGCGGTCTGCGCGGCCGTGCTTCCGGGAAGCTGCGTTCCGCCGGGGAACAGCGCGTCCAGCCGCCGGTCCATCGCCGCCTTCAGCGCCGACAGCTCCTCGAAGCTCAGCGCCCCAAAGGACTTTCGCAGCGTCGCGGCATCCGCGCCGAAGTCCAGCGCCACGCCCGCCGTCACGACCTGCTCCAGCAGTCCCTCGCGGCACTGCCGTCCGAACGCCGCCTCCTGCTCCAGCGCCCGCAGGCTGTCCGTCAGCGCCGGCGTTCCGGCCTTCTGTACCAATTCGCTCAGCGTCATCCACTCACCTCCCTCCGCCGCCTTCATCACGCCCGCCTCCCGCTGCGCGGGGACGGCGACAAAGGAAAATTCATACGCATCGGTCGGCCCGCAGAGCACCGCATAACAGGTTTCCCCGCCATAAACCGCGCCCTTTCGATGCTCGCACGCGCCGTAATGCGCCCCGCAGATGCTGCACCGCGTCTGCGCCATCGCGCAGCCGACCGAAACCTCCTTTTTAATGCCGCCCTCGATCTCGGCGATCAGCGCGGCGTTCTTCTCTGTCCGCAGCATATAGCAGTCCGCGCAGATAAAGTGAACGCCGTTCTCCTCGCAGACCTCCGTCTGATAGATGCGGGCGATCTGCCCCTCCGCCGACCAGTTGTGGTCAAAAATTCCGGTTTTCCCGCAAAACAGCCTTGCCAGCGCCGGCAGCGCCGCCGTGTCGAACCGCTCGTTGTCCCGATCCGGCTGATCGTCGCACAGCCGCACGCGGAAGGAATACACCTCCTCCGCCCGCAGCGGCGTTTTCGTCAGCGCGTTGATTTTCTGAAGCTGCCGCTCGTCGGGCGTTCCCGCCCCGACCACGGCCGCCTCCTTGCGAATGTTCATGTTGCATTTCCTCCCTGCGTCAATTGTTTCGCCTGCGCACGATAAAGTGCCGCCTGCGCCTCCTCCACGAGGTCCTGTAGCGTAATGTCATCCCAGCAGATGCGCGGCGTGCAGCTATACCCGTTCAGCCGCAGCCAAAGCTCGCAGATGCGCTCCAGCGCCGGCTCCACCGTCCGCCGGATGGCCCAAAGCTCACTTGTGAGCATATCGGCCTGCTGCTGGCTCATGCGCTCCGTGCTGGACCAGCTCAGCCCCAGCAGGAACGGCGGCAGCCCGGTCTTTGCCACAAGCTGCTCCAAAAGCTGCCGTACCGGTACCTCCGAGTCCAGAATTTGCCCGTCCGCACCGATCACCTTGACCGACACGTCCCCAATCGCCACGAAGTCACGCACCGTCCCGTTCTTGCTGTCCTGCATCGCCTCGGACCATTCCCGCGCGATCGTTTCCGCGTGTTCCCCGGCCGCCGCCCGTTCCAAGCTGTCGCCCGACGGCTTGCACACGACAGCATACCGCACGTTTCCGGCCCGCTCCCAGTTCACGCCGATCGTCTGATAAATTTTCAGCAGAATGTCGGCCAAAAACGGCATACTCCGCAGCAGCGACACGCCGTAAGGATGCGCCACCTCCGGATTGAGCGTCGTCAGCAGCAGCAAATGCTGATACGGCAGCGCCCGCAGCTGTCCGACCGCATCCGGTGCATACAGCTCCACCTCCAGCGGCGAATCACCCTCGCAGACCTCCACTGCCGTCACATCGCCCCAGCAGACCGCCGCCAGCCGCCCGTCCCGCACGACCATCTCCCCGACCGCGCGGCCATATGTCAGCAGGCTGTCCAGATACGTTGCCAAAAAGCTGTGGATACCCCGCTGCCCCCGTCCGCACGGCACGGACCGCAAAAACTCCCGCAGTCCCGCCTGTCCTGCATCACATTCGACCTCGAACCCGCCAACGAGCCGCACCAGCTTCGTGATGGCTGCATCGATGATCGGCAGCGACTGCCGCAGCGATTCATACAGCCGCGCCTCGCTGCCACCCAGCGGAACGAGCCGCCCCAGCAGCGAAAACGGCTGCGCCTGTGTGCTGCGAAGCTGCGTCGCCGCCGATGCCGCAGGCGTTTTTTCCTTTCGTTTCATTCAAAAACTACCTCCTCTCAAAAATACTGCTCCAAAACGCCCTGCGCATTCCCCGCCTGCGCCCGCCGCACGCTCCTTGCCACGACCGGCGCACCGCTCCTGCACAGCGCGGTGGAAACAAAATACCGCATATCGTCCATCGCATGGTCATGCTCCTTCTTCACCGCGTCCTTGCCCGCCTTCACGTCCCAAACGTACTGCTCCATCTCCCGCAGGCAGTCGGCGCAGGTGTCGCAGATCACGAGCTTTCCCGCCTTGAGCAGATCGGACGTGTGCCGGATGCCGGAAAGCACATCGTTGTCCGCCCGCCGGACGTTCCATCCCTCGCGCCGCAGCAGCTCGATAAAGCTCGCCGCCGACGGGTCCACGATCACCGCCGTGATCGGCCTCCCTCCCGCCAGCTTCCGCAGCGCCGCCGCATATTCCGCGTCCGTCATCTGCCGCATCTCGCGCCGCGAGTCAAAATAGAACTCCTTCACCCGGTACCAAATCCCGTCCTTCAGCCCCCAAAGCCCGAACGACGCGGGATTCACCGTCCCGTAGTCGCATGAAATGTACCACTGCCGGAACGGGCCCTCCGGAGGCGGCGGTGCAGCCGCTGCGTCGAAGAAGTCATAAATTCTTCCCTCCGCCGCGACCCATTGTCCCAGCACGAACCGCCGGAAAAACACCCCGCTGTACAGCCGCGCGTACCGCTGCCGGATTTCCGGCGAAAGCGACGGGTTGTCCTCCATCGTAAAATGCAGATACAGGCAGTTGCGCTCCTGCGCGTTCTGAATCCACTCCGTGTAAAACCAGTGATGCGGCCCCTCCGGGTTGCAGTTGAACCACAGCCGGCTGCCCGTCACCGAGCATCGCGCGCACGCCTGCTCCACGAACGAACGCGGCATCAGCGCCACCTCGTCGAGCAAAATTCCGGCAAACGTAATGCCCTGAATGAGCGCCGCCGAGCTTTCGTCCCGCCCGCCGAAGATATAAAACTCATTCGTTCGCCCGCGAAACGTCACCTGCACCAGATTGTCCGTCCGCCGCTCCGTGATGCCAAAGCCGATGGCCCGCAGCTTCGGCAGCAGCTCCGCCAGCACATTGCGCCGCAGCGATGCGATCGTCTTGCCGCAAATGCCGAACCGCGCCCCGCGAAAGCTGCTGCAAGCCCAGAGGAAGAAGCTCAGTCCCATACACAGCGTTTTGCCCGACCGGACCGCCCCGTCGCAGATGATCGCCTCCAGCTTTGCGTACCGGCTGCCTCGCCGCCACCAGTTCAGCACCACCCGCTGCTTTTTTGAGAATGTCAAACCGCATCCACATCCCCTGCCGCAGCGAAAAACGCGTCGGCCATCTCTCCCTCGTCGGAAACGGCGGCCAGCAGCTGCTCCAGCGCCTCCACCCGGTCGATCAGCTTGATCTCCACCGTTCCCTTCTCGTTCCGTTTGATCTCCGACAGCAGGCTCAGCTCCAGCGTTTCCACCTCCGGCGCCGCCTCCAGCACCAGCCGCACACAGTCATTCGCCCGTCCGAATGCCAGCTGCGCCAGCCGCCGCAGCACATCCCTCCTGCAAATGTCGCACTGCCCGCGCTGTAATTCCAGCTCCCGCTTCACCCCCGGCATCTCCAGCAGCCGCACGCCATCCTCCCGTCCGACCTCTGCCGCCGCCCGCTGCGCATCAAAGCACTTCAAATACGCCGCTGCAAACCGCCGCTTCTCCGATATCTGTTCCAATCGTCTCATCCCCCATAAATTTGCCCCGCTTTCCCTCCCCCAAGCGCCCCATCGCAACAAAAAAGCGCCCCTCACCCAGGGGCGCAAACTCCGTCAAAAAGAACCTAAATGATACAACAACGAAAATTTTTCTAAACTTTTCCCTCTCCCTCGCCATATATAACCCAAAACTTTGCGTAGGGGCCGATGCCCTCATCGGCCCACGCACCACCGAACACCATCCGTAGGGCGGGGTCACCCGACCCCGCCGCGTGCAGGTAGTATCGATTTAGTGAATAGTGAATAATAGCGTAGGGGCCGATGGCTATAGCGCAGCCGTTGGCGGCTTTGCCGCCTTACGGAT